>Ga0310697_10000428_pt1 | contig 58315 bp, 33 predicted proteins | sample 172DNAGHGlowgp2_FD_203883 | JGI IMG/M metagenome (GOLD analysis project Ga0310697, IMG submission 203883) | Sheep rumen microbial communities from Palmerston North, Manawatu-Wanganui, New Zealand - 1728 DNA GHGlow gp2 (v2) (version 2) | ecosystem: Host-associated > Mammals > Digestive system >...
ATATATCTATACCCCCTTCTAAAGAGGTGTATAAGTGTCAACGATCATCTGATATACGATAGCTAAAACCTAAAACCAGACGTAGGGGGCGGGGTTCTAAGAAACTAAAGGCTAAAACCTAAAACCTGACCTAGGGGTGGGGTTGAAAAAACTAAAGGCTAAAACCTAAAACCCTAAAACTGACTATATGAAGGCGAGAATAGTCATTGGCGCCAATTATGGTGACGAGGGTAAGGGGACTGTCGTGGCCTCCTATACCTGCAAGGGAAACAATGTGCTCAATGTCTTGACGAATGGGGGTGCCCAACGTGCACACTCCATCCTCACTGACCAGGGGAACATCACCTTCCAGCACTTTGGTTCCGGCACCTACCACGGGGCTGACAATTACTATTCCCGCTTTTTCATCCTCAATCCTATGCAGTTCGTTCAGGAGTATGAGGAACTGATTGTGAAACCCACTCATGTCTTCAGGGACAAACGGTGCCGTTGGAGCACTCCCTTCGACACCATGGCCAATATCATCACGGAGGAATCGATGAAGCGCCATTGCTCATGCGGTATGGGCATTTGGAAGACTATCAAAAGATACCATGAAACACAGGCCGTGGCTTTCGATGTCTTCATGTCGATGACACCTGAACACAAGTTGGCCTTCCTACAGACCGTCAAGGCATACTACGAGAGGTCGCTGACTATACCCGAACATTGGAAGTCCATCTGGAACTCGCCTGTGCTCCTACTGCATTTCATCAACGACTGTGAGTTCATGCAGCGACATACTGTGGCGTGCGAACTGAAGGACCTGAACTATGAGGAGATGATATTCGAGAACGGTCAGGGGCTGTTGCTCTCCGACACTGGAAAGGACACGCCCGACACCACACCCTCGAACACCGGCATACGTTATGCACTCGACTTGCTCAGCGACATCGACACCGACGACATCACGGCCCACTACGTGACAAGACCATACTTGACCCGTCATGGCGACGGACACCTCAATGATGAGGCGAAGAGACTGAGCATCTGCTCAACCATCGATGAGGACAGGACCAACCATTATAACGACCACCAAGGGGACTTCCGTTACGGACACCTTGACATCAATGCCTTGCACGACAGAATCATAGCCGACGCCGGTAATATCAAGACGGTGCTGGAGGTCACACATTGCGACGAAATGGACAGGGTAGGAGAGTTCAAGAAACTCTTCCCCGAAGTTCATGTGTACGATTCACCTATTGTTCCAAGTTATAATTTGAAGTTTCCCACCTTCATGTAGGATATACGAAAGACGCTGAAAGCGTCTCCTCTCAGTAACCGAGGGTGCTTTGCACCCCCGGATAGTACTGGCGGATAGGATAATCGACCCCGAAAGGGTCACCCATCATGTAAAATGGGGCACACTTTCAGTGTGCTTAGGTGAGTCGCTATTTGAACCGAAGGTCGTGCCGACCCTCGGTTATTAAGAGATGACGCTTTCAGCGTCAGTATGTTACAATCCTTCATAATGGTGGGAAAGTTCAGTAATAATTCTCTAATTCTCTAAATCGGGAGAAAACATGGAGCATGCAAAAAGGCGATTCGGAATTACCGAACCGCCTTTCTAAATGTGATGTGGCCGCAGGATACTACGCCACCTTGTTGAGCTTCTTGATAATAGAGAAGATAAACAGAGCTGCAAGGAGGCAGATGCCCATCAAGACTCCCCATACGACAGTGAGCTCCGTCTTGCCCCAGAGAAGGGTGGGGATGCTCACGAGGAAGTTACCGATGGCGGTGGAGACAAACCAACCACCCATCATCATACCACGGTACTTGGGTGGCGCAACCTTGGTGACAAACGAGATACCGATGGGAGAAAGCAACAACTCAGCGAAGGTGAGGATGAGGTAGGTGCTCACAAGGATGTTGGGACTCACATCGGCCAGATGCTCGGGATGCTCGGCGTTGGGGGCTGGAAGACCAATCGAACTGAAGGTCATCAGCAGGTAAGCTACTGCGGCCACCAACATACCCAGACCAATCTTCACAGGGGCCTTGGGCTCCTTGCCCTTGCTGGCCAACCAACCGAAGAGAGCGATGCTCACAGGGGTCAGAGCCACAACGAAGCAGGGGTTGAACTGCTGGAAGAGGGGGGCCTCAACGTTCACGGTGTCTGTGGATGTGTAGCGGTAGCCGAGGAAAATCACTGCTGCGGCGATGATGACGCCCCAAATGCCCTTGGATTTGGTGCTGCCTTTACCAAATACACCGAAGAGTCCATAGACAATGAGAATCACCATGACGAGATTGGTCACATCGAACTCCATAGCAGTAACACCTTCAGCGGTCTTTGCCACATAGTCACGGGCGAAATAGGTCAGAGTGGCGCCGTTCTGGTGGAAGGCCATCCAGAAGAAAATCACCACGAGATATACCAGCACGAGGCAGATGATGCGCTCTTTGGTTTCTGAAGAAGAAATCTCCTCCACGGCTTCTGCCTTTTGTGCCGCTTTCTGCGCCTTGCTTGGGGTAAGCACCTGACGGAAAGTGGATTTACCGAGGTAGTAGATGAGGATGCTCGCAATCAGAGACACACAAGCCACGGCGAAGGCCAGGTGGTAGGAGTCGGCCTTGCTGAATCCAAGGGAGTTCTGTCCCCATTCCATAATCTTCACGGCTGCTGTAGGAGCGAACAATGCACCCACGTTGATGAGCATGTAGAAGAGCGAGAAACCGGAGTCGCGCTTGTCGGCGTACTCTGCCGCATTGTAGAGGTCACCGACCATCACTTGCAAGTTGCCCTTGAACAAACCTGTGCCGAGGCTGACGAGAACCAATGCTGCGGCCATGGCTGCAATAGCCACGGTATTGGCACCCATAGGAATGGAGAGCAGCAGGTAGCCGATGAACATGATGAAGATACCGATGGTCACCATCTTACTGTAGCCCCATTTATCGGCAGCCATACCACCGAAGAGTGGCAAGAAATAGACGCACATGAGGAAACTCGAATAAACCAGTCCTGCCTGGCCGCTGCTCCAGCTGAAGTTCTCTTGCAGGAAGAGAATGAAGACGGCGAGCATGGTGTAGTAGCCGAAGCGCTCGCCTGTGTTGGCTAATGCCAAGGTCCATAGACCTTTTGGTTGTCCTTGAAACATAGTTATGATTGTTTTTTAGTTTTTTTCTTTTTCCAGATGTTCAGATTATCGAAATAACGATTACCCGATTACACGATTATCCGATTATCCGATTACCCGATAAAATCTCCTGAATAATCTATTTGATATTGGGCTCTTCGAGACCGAGGCCGCGCTGCTTATCAACCACCTTGAGCACCAGACCGAGTAACAAAGCGGCAACACCGAGGCACGCCAGCATGACAAGGGGCGCGGTGTAGTCGTAGCTCACTGCGGCTTCCTCTGCGGTGATGGTGCCGTTGGCCAGGCCTGTGACGATGTCGGGATTGGTCTTGTCGAGCACCTTGCCAATGAGCAAGGGGAAGAGCCACAAACCGATGTTCTGAATCCAGAAAATAAGTGCGTAGGCACTACCAATAACTTTGGCGTCAACCAATTTTGGCACGCTGGGCCACAGCGAAGCGGGCACAAGGGAGAACGATGAACCAAGTACCAGAATGGTGGCATAGGCAACAATCACTCCACCGACAGCATTGGCCTTGAACAACGGAAGAATAAACGCAAATGTGAGGTGGCAGCCGATAAGCAGCAGCGAACCCAACACCAGCATTGAGGCGGCCTTGCCTTTATGGTCAACATAACTGCCGAGGATTGGAGTGATGAGCACTGCCAGCAATGGGAATACGGCGAAGATGGACTCTGCCGACTGGCGCATATATCCCATATAACAATAGGTGACGAGTGCGATGATAGAGACACAGAGCAGTCCGTACTTTGCGTTGTTCTTCTTCTGGAAGTTGCTGGCGAAACCTGCGGCGGCTACGATGAGCATGATGACATACTGCACGATGGTCACTGTAGAACCTGCCCAGAAAGAGTCTGCATCTGGGGCTTGCAGGGTAAGGTTGCACTGCAGCATGTTCACAGCATATTTCTGGAAGGGGAAGATGGCGGAATAATAAAGAACGCAGAGAAGGGCAACAAGCCAGAAACCACCGTCGGTGAGGATGGTCCATATATCGCTCACCTTGAACGGGTCGTCTTTTTCCTCTGCCTCACCTGTCTGGGCGTCGAGTTTCTTGTCCATGAAGAAATAAACGATGGCCATAATCAAGGCAATGCACATCAACACCACACCGAAGGCTACTGAACGGCTCACGCTCACATGACCACCCAAACGGGCGAAGAACGGTGAGAAAATCATACAGGTGGCCACACCCAGACGGGCAAGGGCCATCTCGGAACCCATAGCCAAGGCCATCTCACGACCCTTGAACCACTTCACGATACCACGGCTTACAGTAATACCTGCCATCTCGCAACCGCAACCGAAAATCATGAATCCACAAGCGGCGCATTTGGCAGAGGCGGGCATGCCCTCATAGAAGGGGCTGACACCTAACTCTTCAAATACGGGGATGTAGTTGAGGTTGTTGGTGAACCATGTCTCCAAACCACTCCCGTAGAATGCATCGCTGACGGCGTACCACTTGATGATGGCACCGATGAGCATCACTGCGCCTGAAAGCACCATAGTGAAGCGGACGCCCATCTTGTCGAGAATGATGCCGGCGAAGATGAGGAAGAAGGCAAAGACATTGAGGAACACCTCGGAGCCTTGCATCGTGCCGAAGGCGGTGGAGTCCCAACCGCGCTCGGAGAGCATGAGGTCCTTAATGGGGGAGAGGATGTCCATGAAAATGTAGGAGCAGAACATCGCGAGCGCCAACAGCAGAAGGGCTGTCCAGCGCATGGCTGCGGAGTCACGCAGCGTCTTTTGGATTGCTTGTGTCATATTTGTGTGTTATTTTGTTTTTTAGGGCTAGGAGATTCTAGGAAAATCTTTTTTCAGCCGCACTTCTATTTCAGCCAGCGGTCGAGCCAGGCGAAGAAAGTGCGCTGCCAGAGAATACCGTTCTGTGGCTTGAGCACCCAGTGGTTCTCGTCGGGGAAGATGAGCAACTGCGCGGGCACGCCACGATAACGGGCGGCGTTGAATGCCGACATGGCTTGAGAGGAAACGATGCGGTAGTCCTTCTCACCATGGATGCAGAGGATGGGAGTGTCCCACTTGTCGATGAAGTGGTGGGGAGAGTTCTGGAAAGTGCGCTGGATGGTGGCATCGTCCTTCAACCATGGTGCGCCGCCGAGGTCCCAGTTGGTGAACCAAGCCTCCTCTGTCTCTGTGTATTGTGCCTCAAGGTTGTAAATGCCGTCGTGAGCGATGAAAGCCTTGAAGCGTTTGTCGTGATTGCCGGCGAGCCAATAGACGCTGAATCCGCCAAAGCTGGCACCCACACAGCCCAGACGCTCCTTGTCAACGTAGGGCAGTTTGCAGGCGTCATCGATGGCGCTCTTGTAGTCGTCCATGCAACGGCCAGTGTAGTTGGTGGAGATTTCCTCCAGCCATTCCTGACCGAATCCCGGCAGTCCACGGCGATTGGGGCATACCACAACATATCCGTTGGCGGCCATGATCTGCATGTTCCAACGATAACTCCAGAACTGGCTCACAGGACTCTGGGGACCACCCTCGCAGAAGAGCAGGGCAGGGTATTTCTTATTGGGGTCGAAGTGTGGTGGAAGGATAATCCAAGAGAGGATGTCCTTACCGTCGACCGACTTGCACCAACGAGGCTCCACCTTACCCCAGTCGATATTGTCGCGGAAGTACTGGTTCTCGTGGGTCAGTTGTGTCACGACCTTGGTCTTGGGATTGACCAGGTAGAGTTCTGTGGCTTCTGCCATCGACTGTCGGCCGCAGAGCAACTGTTTGCCGCAGAGCGCAACACTGGTGTAGTCGTACTGACCGTCTGTAATCTGGTTCACTTGTCCTTTGAGGTTGGTGGCATAGACATGGGTGGTGCCGTGCCAGGTGCCTACGAAATAAATGGTCTTGGAGTCGGCCGCCCAGACGAAAGCATCGACGTTGCTGTCGAACTTTTCGGTGACGTAGGTCTTCTTGCCCGTCTTCATCTCATAGACGCAGAGACGGTTGCGGTCGCTCTCGTATCCGTCGCGCGCCATGCTCTGCCAAGCCACGTACTTACCGTCGGGCGAGAACGCGGGGTTGGTGTCGTAGCCGAGGTTGTAGTCGCTGGGGGTTGGGGCAGGGTTGCGGAGGCAATGGGTGGCCATGAGCATCGAGTCGCGCTCGAAGTCTGGGTCGTTGGCTCTTTGGTGCTGCAAGGAGCGTGTATAGTCGTAGGCGGCAGCCTTGTAACCTGCGGGTTTGCAGAGGTTGGTGGTGGTGCCTGTCTCAGTATCGTAAAGGAAGATGTCGGAATCGGTGGAGACGGCGTAGTCGCGGCCTGTCTTCTTGCGGCAGGTGTAGGCCACATAGCGTGAGTCGGGACTCCAGCAGAGTTGCTCCATACCTCCAAAAGGCTTCATGGGGCATTCGAATGGCTCGTTGCCAAGTATAGCCTTGCCTTCGCCGCTGACCTTCTCTCCCTCAAAAGTATAGATGTATGGCTGTGGAACGGACTCTACCCATTCGTCCCAGTGGCGGTACATCAACTCGTTGACCACATAGCCAGATGTCTTTGGCAGGTCTTGTGGCTTCTCTGCGATGGAACCGTGGTAGGGGTTGGAATGAATGACAAGCACTTTCTTACCGTCGGGTGAGAAGAGGTAATCCTCGGCGTCTTTGCTGAATGATGAAAGACGTGTTCTGCCTGAACCGTCGGTGTTCATCGCCCACAACTGTGTGGTTCCGTTCTCGTCTGCGGCCAGGAAGGCGATGCGTCCATCGTTCATGAACTGTGGCGCGCTCTCGCTGCCAGTGCCGTTGGTGAGCAGGCGGTTGCCTTCTCCGTCAGTACCGATGGTATAGACGACGGTATGGCTCTTGTTCTGTTCCACACTGTAGTAACTCACGTTGTAGGCCACCTGTTTGGCATCTGGGGCCACACTGGAACCACCGATGCGGCCCATAGCCCATAGCGCTTCGGGTGAGAGCAGACGGTTCTCGATTCTGGGTTGCTGACGGAGGATGGGGGCAGCTGTGTTCTGTGCCTCGGTGCTGATTTGTGCGGACATAAGGATGAGGGCAGATAATATGATTCTTCTCATATACAATTCTATTTGAAGGATGGTTGGATTATTGACGGTTGTTTTTCCGTTGCTGCTCTTCAAGTTTCTTCTGCTGCAGTTCGGCGAGTTCCTGGAGTCGGCGTGCCATGCCCGACATGCCTCCAGGTTTCGACGGGTCGGCCTGGCGGCGCTTGTAGCGCTCCTCAAGTTTCTGTAGCAGTTTGGCATCGTCGGTCGTCTTCCGCAAGTACCACATCATTAGGATGGAGATGATACCGGAAACGAAGTAGTAGTAGTTGAGACCTGAAGAATAACCGTTGAATGAGAAGAAAAAGACTATAGGCATGAGGTAGGACATCCACTTCATCATACCCATTTGCTGCTGTTGCTCCTCGGTCATGGAGTAGGACTGCTGTCGCATGCTTATCCATGTGTTGGCAACAGTGGAGAGGCACCACAGCACACAGAAGAGGCTGAGGTGGTCGCCTATGCCCCAGATATGCTTGCCCCAACGGATAACGTCGTCATAGGTGGAGAGGTCACTCGCCCAAAGGAAACTCTGTCCTCGGAGTTCGATGGCGTTAGGGATGAAGTTGAAGAGCGCAATCCAGATAGGCATCTGGATGAGCATTGGCAGACAACCACCCATAGGCGACACGCCGTATTTGCTGTAGAGCTGCATCACCTCCTGGTTTTTCTGCATGGCGTCTTCTTTCTTGGGGTATTTCTTGCTGATTTCATCAACCTTGGGCTTCAGCACCCTCATGTTGGCACTGGAGAGGTAGCTCTTCTTCATCAGAGGATACACAAGGAACTTGATGACGATGGTGAGCAGGAGCAACACAATACCCATGTTGAGCCCAAGGCGGGTCATCCAGTCGAAAAGGTAAACGAAGAAGAAACGGTTGATATATCGGATGAGCGGCCAACCAAGATAAACGAGCGACTGAAGGTCGAGGTCGCGGTCCTTGGTGATTCCAGCTGAGTTGTTCTTGTAAAGGATGGCCTCGTTCTCCTTGAGGGTGTTGAACCTGTTGGGACCAAGGTAGAAGTTGAGGTTGGTGGGATTCTTGCCTGTGGGGTCGAAGTTTGCACTGAACTCTGCGTCGTAGGTCTTGATGTAGCCTGACTCGCGTTCAGCCTGTTTGGAACTGAGTTTCTCAACCTTGAAAGCCTCGTCGGCGATGAGCACCTGACTGAAGAACTGGTCCTTGAAAGCGAGCCAATAGACTCCCTTTTCGAACTCGGTCTCCTCCTTGTCGGTTCCACCAGAACTGAGAACTTTGGTGTCGTGATCGTCCTCCCGGTACTCGATGGTGCTATGCTGGTTCTCGAATGAGAAACCTTTCTCTTGCTGGCGCATCTTCTCGTTCCAGACGATATCCACCTTGTCGGTCTTGGCGGGGAAGAAACCTTCCAGACCACTGGCCTGTATGTCGAGGCGTAGCAAGTAGGACTCTGGTACAAGAGAGTAAGCGAAATCGATGCTTCCTCCGGCTATGGGGAGCCTCATGGTCACAGAACCGTTGTCTTGGCCGGTAGGGGTGAAGTAGAGCTCGTCAGTGATGATGTTGTGTTCCTTGCCGTTGAAGAGGAACTTGAGGTTGGAGTCATCATTGTCGAAGAGGACCACCTGGGCTGTCTTGTCCCATGTCTTGTAGGTGCTGTCTTTGAGTTCTGCTTTGCAGAGCTGTCCACCCTTGTTGTTGATGGTGAGTCGGAGCAACTCGTTCTCGATGACGGTGGTACCTTCGTTCTTGGTGCTGGCCTGGAAGAGTGGGTTGAGTGTGTCGGTCTGCTGCTCGAGCAGTTTGTCGGCTTTCTCTTTTGCCGCTTTGGCTTCCTGTGCTTCTTTCTGCTCTTGCTCGGCGGCTTCCACAATGGCGTTCTCTTGCTGGGCAATGGCGTTCTCTTTCATTCGGTGGCTGTCGTACATCATGAAAGCGAAAACGACCAATGCCATCAGAACAAACCCAATAATGGTGTTTTTGTCAGTGTTCATCTGTGTTGAATGTGATATTTATTATTCTTTAATTACCAGTTTGTTATAATGTTTTGTTGAAGTAATACTTTGTGTTTGGAGAACGTGTTATGATACCGTATTTCAGATACCTCCCTCTTCTGAATGAGTTGTAAAAACAACACTCCAATCTGCAAAGATAGCACTTTTTTCCCAAATAGTTGCTATACAACGTAGTAATATAATAAAAAAATCGGAAATGAGAACATTCCCGATTTTTTTATTATTTCGCATGGTTTTCATCTGCTATTTGATGAGAACCTTGGTTTTACCATGGATATATAATCCTCTTTCGGTAGGCTTGCCTTGGAGCTTGACGCCGTTAATGGTGTACCATTGGTCATTGTCCTTTGACCATTCGCCGTTGTGCATTGACCATTGCAGATTCTCGACACCCGAAACGCTATCGCCGAAGTTGAGTACAAAGGTGTTGACTTGGTTGGCTGGTTCACCTGCATAGAGGTCCTCTTTCAGTGTGAAGTAGGCATGGCATGCACCAATGGTGATGTTGTCTGTGTTGGGATAGTATAGTGTATTGGTGGCTCCGAGATACAAAACCGACTTGTCCCCGGCTTCGAGAACGACGGGAGTGTAAGTTCCAATAAAGTCGGCGTAGGTGGTTGTGGTGGGAACCAACGTGTTGTTGATGGTGACACCTGAAAAGACTGGGTCCACTGAGTTGTTGCCTTGGTTCCACTTCACGATGTATGGCTGACCGGCTTGGATTTCTGTGGCGTCTGTGAAGTTCATTGTCAGCGTGTGAGTGGAGGCGGTGTAGTCGGTCGAAGTGAGTTTCATCAGTCCTGCTGGTGCCAGTTGAGTGTTCACTTGTTCTTCCGTCATGTTGAAGGGCAGGCAAATGGTGTTCCATGAGTTGTCCTTGTAGAGTGTGCGGCCGCTGAGGGTGACGTTGGCCTGTACATCCTGTGCGTTTGCGATGATGGTGCTGTTGTCTTCTCCGTCGACGGGCAGGTTGATTTCGGCTGGCAGTGGGTTTCCTGGGGTCACAAGTTTGAAAGTAACTACTACAGGCTTGTGGTCGCCAAGCGGCGTGGTGTTGTCGGTTCCTTGGACATTGCCGTAGGTGTAGTCTTGTTCAATACGGAATTCCACAGGCACGAGTTGGGGGGTGTTGGGGACAGTAGGATTGATGTAGATGATTTTGTCCACAATCTCGTAGTTGGTGTAGTTGGTTGGGTCGCTCTGGTTTGTGAGGTCGCCCATACTAGTGTTTGGATATACGCCACCACGGTAGAACTCCACCCAAACGTCGGATGCTGTGAGGTTGTTGTTGAGGCGGTTCATGAAGTTGGCGGTGATGTCCTCTCTTGTCCACCGGCTGTTGGTGTCGCCGATAATGAGTTTGGGACGCGATGAGTCGGCGCTGTTGATGGCATCAGCCAGTTGTCTCCACTGTGACTCTCTTGATGCAGTTGCATTGGTGTTGCCGGCATCCATGTGAAGGATATAGACATCGAAGATGTTGTCTTGGAAGGTCATGTCGTAGTGGCGATAACCTTTCTTCACGTATTGGTTGCCCTCGGTTTCAACCATACTGTTCCATTGGGTCCATGTCTCGTTCGCGGCAGTTACTGTGCTGTTTTTCCAGATGAGGTTCAGACCGTCGGTATCAAAGCGGAAGCCGTTAAGCAGCATGGACAATGACAATCCTTCGACACTGAGAGTGGCACGCACTTTCCCGGAGCTATAATTATTATTTAGTGATGACATTAACGTACCATGGTAGTTGAAATCCTCGCTACAACCGATGAAGTCATATCCTTTCGATGCCAGATATTGGCTGATGAGTGCTGTTCCTTCTTGACCTGGACCATCGGGATTAAGGTTTATAGTAAATACTTTATTAGGAAGTCCATCCACGTTCAGCGCTACTGCAGTAAAAGTTTCACTTTCATTCATTTCTCGTGCTGGAACAAGGCTGAGAGTGGCGTCGTTGCGGTTGGTCTTGAAATAGATGCGTCCGTTAGGCAAGGTCATCTGTCTGCTGACAGTTTCAGAGGTAATGGCGGAGATGAGTTTGTCCCCGTCAGTGGTATAGACCATTCCATCGATGTTGCCGATGAGTTGATAGTCGGTGCCGAAGGCGACATTGTGATAGTACCAAGTGTCGGGCAGCAATAGGGTGGTGTTGTCGTTGGGCAGGGGAAGTGCCACACCGTTCAAATACAGTCCCTTGCACTTGAGTTGGACATTGTCGAGTTTGAAGAAAGTCTGTGTTTCTCCATTATGTCCATCGACCCACCATTGGCCTGTGCTTCCTGCGCTGATGGTGAGTTTTTGGTCGTTGCCGATAATGATGTCCATCAATACAGGTATGCCTGTCGCGTCGTTGACACCGTTGGTAGTGATGGTGGTCTCGTTGCCGGTGAAGGTCACGGTTCGCCCTTCCCATGTGCAGACCACAGCCGAGAGTTCGTATTCACCGCTTGGAATATTACTTACAGTCTGACTGATGTTCATTGTCGGTGCCCACCAACTATAAGCATTGAAAAGGAATTGTCCATCTTTGTTCGACATCCCATAATCTCTGATTTTTGTTTCATCGTTAAGAGACAAGGCGTTTCCATCACCGTCATAACCCTCGAATGTCCAGCCAAAAACGGAAAGTTGGTCATTGGTAGATTTGTCGATTTCAAACGATGGATTGGTAATCAGGAATGTAGCGTCGATTTTGTTGTTGGCCGAAGCGGCTTGCCAAAGCAAGCCCCATTGGGTCAGAAAGTCGGTTTTGGAAATGCGGAAGAGGCGGTAGTGTCCGGCCTCGTCGCCTTCCGTGTTCCTGCGGTTGAGTGCGATGGGCTCACCGGCAGCCACGGTTTTGTTCCAAGGACCAAGATAGCCGCAGGCCCAGTTGTTTGAGGCCATGGGGTATTTGCCACTCTCGAAGAGCCAGTAACCATCCTGGTAGGTCGGTGTGAGGTAACTCCATTCATCGAGGCTTGGGTCGGTGAAGGTGTTGACATACATGTAACCAGCATTGTCATGAGTCTGGAAGAGGTCGGAATTATAGACAACGTTTCTCAGTCCGATGTAGCCACCGTTCTGCTCGATGGTGAAGAAGTTGGATTTGTTGAGCACAGGGTCTGTGTTGGCAGAGATGTAGCGCAGTGCTTTCGATTCCTCGCTGGCCCATCCCGGCTTGCCCTCGTAGGCACCCACACCCACGATGAGGCTGGTGTTCTCGGCTGAGCAGAGGATGTAGTAGTTGTCGGGGGAGGCGACGATGTCGTCAGTGCTCGTCACTTCGGTGAATCCACGTTGAGTGGTGAGGTAGGTGGAGTAATTCTGTGCCTGCAACGAAGCAGACGCAACCACTAGACCTACGGTTAGTAATAGTTGTTTAATCATATTTATTGTTTAGTTGGTTGTCAGTTTGAGGTTTAGGTTGCAAAAATAACCAAAAATCCGCGAAACAGTATCATGTTCCGCGGATTAATTGTCATGTGGTCGATTTTTATGCTGTAAGAACTATTGCATAATTACTAATCCTCCGTTGCAGGGGATATTAATGGTCATCTGCTGCTTCTTGTTCTGTTTCACCGTCTTGACACTGCCCTGGAGCTGTGGGTCGTCACTATAGACTTGCAGTTGAGTGTCTTTGGAGAACATTGGCAGAGTGATGGTTTTCTTCAGTGGTTGCAGTTCGGCGTTGATGCCTACCACATACCACTTGTCGCCAGAGCGGCGAGCCATGATGACGTACTTGCCTGGGTAACCGTCAATAAACTTTACCTCATCCCATGTCGTTGGCACCTGCTTCATGAAGTCAATGGCCCATGCAGGAGCGTCGGTCAGGTTATTGGGAGCAAGGGCGAAGTGTTGTACCGCGCTTTGGAAGAGCACAGCGGTAGCCAGTGCATATACGTCGCTGGTCTTGCGAACCGTGCCATGCTGGTTGTCGGCATTGTAGAACTTGTTGAGTGTGGAACCACCGAAGTCCATCGAACCCACGGTGTTGCGGATGAAGGCGTGGATGCAGGCATTGTGAGCCTCGGCGTCGCATGCTCCTTGTCCGAAGTGAAGGTTCTCAGATGCCAGCACAGCTTCCGATGCGGCGTAGTTGGGATACATACGCTCCCATCCGCGGGGCAGTGTGCAACCATGGAAGATGACGAGCAGACCGAAATCGTTGGCATCAGCGAGGATATCCTCATAAAGCTGCATCATGGGCTGTTTGTCGCCTCCGAAGAAATCGACCTTGATACCGCGTATGCCGTTGTCGTGCATCCATTTCATCTCTTGACGGCGTATGCGTGCGTTGTTCATCTTGCCAATAGGTGTCTGCGGTGCGTCGTTCCATGCGCCGTTGCTGTTGTACCAGAGGAAGAGTCCAACCCCTTTCTCGCGTCCGTAGCGGGCGAGCTCAGCAATGCGTTCGTAGCCAATCTGGCGGTCCCAGAAGGCATCGATGAGCACACTCTGGTAGCCCATGGCGGCGGAGAAGTCGATATAACGTTTCTGTTCGTCGTAATTGCAACTGTTGTCCATGCCGATAATCCACGACCATGAGCCCTTGCCATAGATGTAGTTCTGTGAGGCTTTGTACTTAGGTTCCACAAGGTCGAAGGGCACTGTGGTCTCCACGACATTGGCCAGTGGACCGACGGTGATGGTGCGCCATGGGGTTAGACCCGGCAGTGCAATGGCGGCTGTGGTGGAGCCTGCTCCGTTGAGCTCTCCTGGTTGGGGGAATCCGATGCGGTAGGTGCCACCCTGTTCATTGAGCAGTCGGCAACCTACGTAATTGCCGTCGGTGCCTGTCTCACTGATGAGCACCCACTGGTCCTGTGGGGTCTTGAACAAGCAGGGGAAGGTGTAGCCCTCGCCCCATCCGTTCTTGCCTACAGGCTCGTCGAGTGAGTAGGAGGTCTCGTAGCTGGGTGAGGTGCGTGCGAATCCACCCATGGGCTTAGACTGTGGGCAGAGGAATGATGTGGAGCCTTCGGGTAGAACAAAGCTGCTGGCCTCGCTCTCCACAACACAAACTCGGGTTTCTCTCCTGCCTGGGTATATTTTGTAACGGTATGCCACGTCGCGGTTGCTCACGCGGAAGATGATGTCCATCACAGGATTGCCTTGCCGGGTATAGGTGGCGATAGCTTCATTGGCTTCATAGTCGATGTGGCTCTGCTTGATGTTGCGTAGGTCGTAAGACTGGTTGACTTTGTTCTGCACCACTTCTTTCTGTTCCAGGCCTTGAGAGAAATCACCGATATTGGTCACCACGCCGAGGGCACTGTTATTTAATACTTCCTGTCCTTGGTAATTGACCTTGTAGCAAGGTTTCCCTCCTTCGGCAAGTTCCAGTGTCACAGTTACTTTCCCGTCGGGACTTTGGATGCTTTGTGCATTTGCAACAGTTGTCAGGCACAGCAGTGCCAGACAAGTCATGATTGTTTTCTTCATTATTTTTTATTGTTGATTAATTGTGTACGGATCGGTCTGAGTTTGCAAAATTACTATTTTTTCTTGAATAAGACAAAGATAGCCTCTTTTTTTGTTAAACTGGTTTGACAAGTCTGACTTTTCGATTGAAGGCATAATGTGTTGACAGATTCTTTTGTCGGGGCATTACCTATGTTTAGATACGTCAATTTAACAATTAAAGGGCTCATAATTGTAATAATTACATTAACTTTGCAAAAAATCAGCCATTGATTTCTGTAGAGAGAGCGGGCTTTCTGATACTCGTTTAAGCCACTTTAATCATAATTCAATTTACTACTAACTTATAAATATAACTAACTTAATCATTTACAAGATGTTAAAATTTAGATACTTACGTTTTGCTTGCTTAGCGCCTTTTCTGACCTTTAATTGCATGTTATGGGCACAGACCGATGTGACGAACAAACTTAAGAATCCCAGTTTTGAGTCGGGCTTCACCAATTGGACCCAGGAAGGCATGCAGACACAGACAAATACCGCTTTCGCCTTGAAGAATGGGAACACCTATGTGGAAAAATGGGTGGAACGAGGTAATCCAGTTGGTGATGGCAGTGTGACCCAACTTGTCAAGAACCTCTCATGCGGCCGCTATCGTCTGACAGTTTCTGCCCAGAACATTCAGGAAGATACCCCGACGGTTCCTAAAACCGGAGCATGGCTTGTAGCAGATAACGAACGTACGGCAGTAGGTGTCCGCGGTGATTACAGCGTGACTTTTGTGGTCATCACAGGTGATGCGACCATAGGTTTTGAGGCTCGACAAGCGCAAGGCAACTGGATTGCCTTGGACCATTTCCGTCTGGAATACCTCGATGAAGCCATCGCTGAACAACAGGCTGAGCTCAATACTCGCATCCAGCAGGCAGAGGCGCTGCTTGATGAGTACATGAACGGTAAGGTCCGTGCCAACCTTTCAGCAGCAATAGAAGCGGCCAAGGGCAGCTTGTCCTCAACGGATTTTTCTGATGTGGCCAAAGGATTGCGCACAGCCACAGAAGCCGCCACACTTTCAATTCAGGCGTATTCTCAGTTGAAAGAAGCCATAACCCATGCAGGAGAAGTGGCTGCATCGGGAGGAAACGGACTCGAAGATTTACAGCAAGTCATCAACACCGCACAAGGATACTATGACAATGACGCATCCAGCCTTGAGCAACTTGCAGAGCAAGTGAAAGCACTTGCTGATGCTTCCTTCGCCTTTCGTCTGGCCAATGCTTCAGGAACGGTGCCACTTGTCAAAACCAATCCGAGATATGCAAGAGGAGCGATTGAGGCTTTCGGACGTATGACAGTCAGTGGTGTGGCCGCATCACAGATTGAGGAGCAAGGATTCTGTTGGAGCACAGAACCTGAACCTACGGTGATGGACAATCGCTCGACCGACTATTTAGAGTGTAATGGCAGGATTTACCGCATGCCATTGGAGCCAGCCACCGTGTATTATGTGCGTCCGTATGTCATGACAAAGACCTATGCTGTAGGTTATGGGGATGTAATCAAATTGTCCACACTGCCATTGGGGCATGTCACATACACGTACGATTACGGAGGTGACGAGGCGCAGAACAATCGAATTGTCGCGGCTTTGGACGAAGCCACTTACTATTGGACCAACTACACGAGCATTCGTGGTTTCAACGTGTCATGTGTTTATAGTCCCGGCACACCCACGGCAGACTGCGGATATGGTGGGAACATGCGTATGGGTTCGAATATGGGTCAGCGGGCTGGTACATGCATGCACGAGATGAACCACGGCATTGGCGGAGGCACCATCCCTGTATGGGGTGGATGGAATGAGTCTCCATTGCGTACTAGTGTGAATGGTGACTGGGCAGGCGAGCATGCCAACGAAGTGCTCCGCTTTTGGGAGAACCGTGATGATTTGGTCATCACTGCGGCATACGATGGTGCTCATTGGGGATTCCGCACTCTTTCCGGGACCTATTCGCTGGACGATATCTGGGTAAACAAATACGCTTTTAACGGTGCCCATCTTGAGCCTGGTGCATGGGCAGGCCCAAAAGACTGGAACGGCACACAAATTGTGTTCATCGGCAATGCCTTGATTAATCAGGCCATGTGTGAGGACGGGCTTGTTCCTGTGAACTATTGGAGTGGGGGATTCTGTCTCCCATCCTACGACCTCGTGGTGGAAGACCATCAGAAATACTTCATCAAGAGTGAAGCTGTGGATTGCGGACTCTACGATTCTTTCCTGGTCGAGGGTAGCGGCGGCAAACTCAGATGGACAGAAATGAACGGTGCAGAGGTTGCCGAAAATGACAGCGCGGCATGGTATGTGAGTTTTGACCCCAAGACACAGTACTACTCCTTCAAGAATGTCGCCACCAACCATCTCATCACCTTCAGCGGCGGTTTCAAGGCTGTAGCGCGTACCGCTCCCACGGCAGCAGACAAGTTCCACGTGATGCGCGGGCGAACAGAAGTCAAAGTGGGCAAAATAAACGTGCGTGGTTACTGGCTGATACATCCAGAAAACAGCAATACTCCTTCAACACTGACAGCCGCCAACAACCAGTCTGTCTCTTCCAACAGTCTGGACCTCCACGACAGTGCTGTCCGTCAACGCTGGGTCTTCGTATCCGCTGACGGTTTGGATGAGTTTGAGTCAGGTTCGCTCAACCAGATGAAGAACGAGTTGGCCTCCTATCTGCGTACGATACGAAAATTGTTGTTGGTGCCGCATCGGGAAGATGTGGCTGGTGCCGACGAGAAGATGAAAACTGCCGTTTCAACCCTTCAAAGTGAGGGACGTTCTGCCAGTTCGGCTACTGAGGTGAAAGCGTTCAAGGCACAAGCCATGGACGCGGCCATTGATTTCCTCGGCAGCGTCACTCCAACAGACATCAACCGTCCCTTCGACCTCACGTTCATGGTGAATAACGCGGATATCAGTTCCAATGATGGCTGGACAGGCAATGCCACATTCGCAGAATCATGCTGTGAGTATTTCCAGAGCACCTTCAACTTCCACCAAACCATTAACAACCTCCCTGATGGCAACTTCAAGTTGATGGCCCAGGCTTTCCAACGACCGGGTAATTACGAGGCGTCTTATAACGCGTTCAGTGCTGGGCGTAACGATGTGAGTGCAGTGCTATATGCCGGTGGTGACAGTAAGAAGGTTTGTCATATAGCGGATGAGGCCCAAAAGCAGCGTATTCATGAAGATGACGTCAGTGTGGGCTCGCCGGCTGTGTTCATTCCCAATACGATGGCTTCTGCCGCCGCTTACTTTAAGAAGAATCTTTATGACAATGAGGTCTGGACAAAAGTTGAAACCCGTGGTTCTTCCTTGATTATTGGTATTCGTGGGAATGTGACCAATGATGGTTACTGGGCGATATTCGACAATTTCCGCCTTTATTTCTATGGTCAGTTGACAAAAGACGACATGACGCCAATCATCGATATTGCCTCAGACTCAGAAGTCAAGCAGGAGGGTGTCTATGACCTCAGTGGCCGTCGTCTGCGTACCACTAATGATTTGAGCGATTTGCCTTCAGGTGTATATGTGGTAGGTGGACGGAAAGTGTTCAAGCGTTAGTGGCACATTCCTTTTTCAGCTTGTTCCTGTAATACTCTATCAATTGCGATTCGGTTATAGCGTGACGCTTGACCGAATCGCTTTTTTCTTGAAAAAACAGGGCTTTTTGTTTCTTTTTTATTTCTATAAGCAAATATGTCTGCATTTTTGTGTAACTTTGCAGATTAGAATTTAGATATAACGTTATAATTTAAATAAATCTATGGCTAACAGAAGTATTGTTTCCATTGCCAACTACTCTCGGGAGAAACTGCAGAATCTTCTGGACATGGCTGGGGAATTCGAGAAATGTCCTAACCGCGACATCCTCAAGGGCAAAGTGGTGGCCACACTCTTCTTTGAACCCTCCACACGTACTCGACTGAGTTTCGAAACTGCCGCTAACCGTCTGGGTGCCCGTGTGATAGGTTTCGCTGACCCCAAGGCCACAAGCAGCACTAAGGGCGAGACACTGAAAGATACCATCAAAATGGTGAGCAACTACGCCGACGTGATAGTGATGCGCCACAAGCTGGAAGGGGCCGCGCAGTATGCCAGCGAGGTGACTGACGTGCCAATCATCAACGCTGGCGACGGCAGCAATCTGCATCCCTCGCAGACTATGCTCGACCTCTATTCCATCTACAAGACTCAGGGAACGCTTGAGAACCTCAAGATATACATGGTTGGCGACCTGAAGTACGGTCGTACCGTTCACTCTTTGTTGATGACCATGCGCAAGTACAATCCCGAGTTCCACTTCATCGCTCCCAAGGAGTTGGAGATGCCTGAAGAATATAAGGAATATTGCGTGAAGAACGGCATCAAGTATGTGGAGCAGACCGATTTCACAGAAGACACCATTGCTGATGCCGACATCTTGTATATGACGCGTGTGCAACGCGAGCGTTTCACCGACCTCATGGAGTACGAGCGTGTGAAAGACGCTTACATCCTTCGGGCCGACATGCTTGGCAAGTGTAAGCCCAACATGAAAATCCTTCATCCGCTGCCCCGAGTGAATGAGATAGAATACGCAGTTGACGACAGCAAGCATGCCTACTATTTCGAACAGGCCCACAATGGCCTTTTTGCCCGCGAGGCACTCATTTGCGACGTGCTCGGCATCACACTTGAAGACATTAAGAACGACAAAACAGTGATATTATGAGTGAACATAAGGAATTACAGGTGGCTGCTCTTGAAAACGGAACCGTCATCGACCATATACCTACAGAGAAACTCTTCGAGGTGGCAAAATTGCTGCAACTCGACAACTGCACCGACTCGGTGAGCATCGGCAACAACTTCCCCAGCAAGAAAATCGGCAGGAAGGGACTGATCAAGGTGTCGGAGCATTTCTTTACCGACGAGGAAATCAGTCGTCTGTCGGTGGTTTGCCCCAATGTCCACCTCAGTATCATCCGCAATTACAAGGTGGTGGAGAAAAAGACCGTGGATCTGCCCGACACGCTGACCGACGTGGTGAAATGCCCCAACCCAGTCTGCATCACTAATAACGAGCCTATGCGTACCGTGTTCCATGTCATTGACAAGGAGGCTGGCATACTGAAATGCCACTACTGCAATAAGGAGCAACGGCTCGACAACATCAAACTGAAATAATCACAAAAACATAATAGAATAGACACAAAGAGTAAACAATGGCAAAGAAATTCGCAGAACGCACCAAACTGAACCTCTCGGAGGTGAACAAGGAGGTGCTTGAAGAATGGGATGCCAAGGATGCCTTCCATAGGAGCATGAGCGAAAGGGAAGGTTATCCTTCATTCGTGTTTTATGAAGGACCTCCTTCTGCCAACGGACATCCCGGCATCCATCATGTGATGGCACGCACACTTAAGGACACCATCTGCCGCTACAAGACTATGCAGGGCTTCCAAGTGAAGCGCAAGGCAGGATGGGACACACACGGACTGCCCGTTGAGTTGGGCGTGGAGAAGGAACTCGGCATCACTAAGGAGGACATCGGCAAGAAAATCTCCATTGAGGAATACAACCACAAGTGCCGCACCAACGTGATGATGTACACCTCTGAATGGACCGACCTGAGCCGCAGGATGGGTTACTGGGTGGACTTGGAGCATCCTTACATCACATACGACAACAAATATATCGAGACCCTTTGGTATCTGTTGCGTCAGCTCTATGACAAAGGACTCCTTTATAAAGGTTACACCATTCAGCCCTATTCGCCTGCTGCAGGCACTGGCCTGAGCAGTCATGAGCTGAATCTGCCAGGTTGCTACCGCGACGTGAAGGACACCACCGTGACGGCCTTGTTCCACATCCTCGACCCCAAGCCTGAGATGGCGGAGTGGGGCGAGCCATGTTTTGCAGCTTGGACCACCACTCCTTGGACACTGCCTTCCAACACTTCTCTATGCGTTGGACCAAAAATTGTGTATGTCGCTCTGCAGACCTACAATCCTTACAATGGAAAGCCTATCACCGTGGTGATGGCAAAAGACAGGGTATCCGCATATTTCAAGCCTGAGGGTGCTGAATTACCACTCGACCAGTTTAAACATGGCGATAAGGTTGTGCCTTACAAGGTTGTGGCCGAATACACTGGCGACGACCTCATTGGCATGCACTACAGTCAACTTATGCCTTGGGTGAAACCTGTGGAGAAGCTGGATTCGCTGACACCCGACTATGCCAAGGAGTATGCCGCTGCACATCCAGAGAAAGTGTTCACCGCTGAGAACGGTGACCAGTTTGTGGAGTTATCGGAATGCGCTTTTAGGGTCATCCCCGGCGACTATGTCACCACCGAGGACGGTGCCGGTATCGTGCATATCGCCAACACATTTGGTGCCGACGATGCACGTGTGGCAAAGGCCTCATGTGTGCCACCAATCTATATGATCAACAAACAAGGTGAGACCCGTCCAATGGTGGATCTGACCGGCAAGTACTATGAGGTCGATGAACTCGACAAGGTGTTTGTGGAGCGTTGCGTGAACCTTGAAGGTTACAGCCACCATGCTGGCGATTACGTGAAGAATGCCTATTCGCCCAAGTACAATGTTGATGGTAAATACGATGAGAAAGCCGCCAACAAAGACGAAGACCTCAATATCGTGATGAGCCTTGAGATGAAGATGGAAGGCACTGCGCTGAAAATTGAGAAGCACGTCCACAACTATCCTCACTGCTGGCGTACAGAGAAACCTGTGCTTTACTATCCGCTCGACAGCTGGTTCATCCGTTCGACTGCCTGCAAGGAACGCATGTCGGAACTCAATAAGACTATCAAGTGGAAGCCCGAATCGACAGGTACAGGACGTTTCGGCAAGTGGCTCGAGAACCTTAACGACTGGAACCTCAGCCGTAGCCGTTATTGGGGCACTCCACTGCCCATCTGGCGCAACAAGGACACTCGCGAGGAAATTTGCATCGGCAGTCTGGAAGAACTCTATGCTGAGATTGAGAAAGCTGTGGCTGCTGGTGTGATGACAAGCAATCCGTTGAAGGACAAAGGTTTTGTCCCTGGCGATTTCAGTCAGGAGAACTACGACCATATCGACCTTCACCGTCCTTATGTCGACGAAATCCTCCTCGTTTCTGAAAGCGGGAATGTGCTCCGCCGCGAAGCCGACCTCATTGACGTCTGGTTCGACTCTGGAGCTATGCCTTACGCACAGATTCACTATCCGTTCGAGAACAAGGAGGAGTTCGACAAGCGCACCATCTATCCCGCTGACTTTATCGCCGAAGGAGTCGACCAGACTCGTGGATGGTTCTTCACCCTCCATGCCCTTGGTACCATGATTTTCGACAGTGTGGCCTTCAAGGCTGTCATCTCCAATGGACTTGTGCTCGACAGCAAGGGTGTGAAGATGTCGAAACACCTTGGCAACACTGTTGACCCCTTCCAGGCTATTGAGCAGTATGGCAGTGACGCTGTTCGCTGGTATATGATTACGAACTCACAGCCTTGGGACAACCTACTCTTCGACCATGCCGGAGTAGGGGACGTAGTCCGTTCGTTCTTCGGTAAGTTGTTCCAGACCTATTCTTTCTTCACCATGTATGCCAATGTCGATGGCTTCGACTGCTCGGAGCCCATGGTGCCTTACGAGGAAAGGCCTGAAATCGACCGCTGGATTCTCTCTGAACTCAACACACTCGTGAAATTTGTGACTGAGAGTTTCGATGACTATGAACCCACTAAGGCAGGACGTGCTATCCAGACTTTTGTGGTGGACAACCTTTCCAACTGGTATGTCCGCTTGAACCGCAAGCGTTTCTGGGGCAGTAGCATGTCGCAAGACAAACTTTCCGCCTACCAGACGCTTTACCTCTGCTTGGAGACACTGTCCAAACTCATCGCACCTGTGTCGCCATTCTTTGCCGACCGTCTTTACACTGACCTTATGGCAGTGACTCAACGTGAGGACGCAGCATCAGTTCACCTCGCCAGATATCCTGAGTATAATGAACAGTTCGAGGATACAGAACTGGAGAAGCGTATGGAACTGGCACAGCAAGCCACCTCAATGGTGTTGTCACTTCGTAAGAAAGAACAGATTATCGTTCGTCAGCCACTCCAGAGTATTTCCATCCCTGTAACCGATGAACTCCAGAAGGAACGCCTCGACCAGATGAAGCAGTTGATTCTCGATGAGGTGAACGTGAAGGAACTCAAGTTCATTGAGGGCAGCACAATGCTGGTGAAGAAAGTGAAATGCAACTTCCGTGTCATGGGCAAGAAATTCGGCAAGTTGATGAAAGCCGTTTCGAATGCTGTCGACGGAATGACACAGGAGCAAATCGCCCAGCTGGAGCGTGACGGACAAATCACCTTGCAGGCCGACGGTCAGGATGCCTTGATTGAACGTGCAGATGTTGATATCATCAGCGAGGATATTCCAGGATGGACTGTGATGAACGACGGTACACTCACTGTGGCTCTCGACATCACCATAACACCGGAGTTGAAAAACGAGGGTGTTGCCCGCGAGATTGTGAAACGTATTCAGGGTTTGCGTAAGGACTCTGGCTTTGAAATCACCGACCGCATCAGTGTGAAGGTGAGTGATAATCCCGCTGTCCGTGCCGCTGTGGATGCTTTCAACGACTATATCAGCAGTCAGGTGCTTGCCAACAGCATCAGCATCGAGGACAACGACGGTCCTGAATTCGACTTCGACGAATTCAAGGTCAACATCAAGGTCACTAAGGACTAAGCGGAAAACAACAACAAAATAATCCAAAAACCAAAAATAATAAAGCAATGAAAGCAATAGTATTTCCCGGTCAGGGAGCCCAGTTCACTGGTATGGGCAAAGATCTCTATGAGAGCAGTGAAGAAGCCAAAGTGATGTTTGAGAAAGCCAACGAGATTCTCGGTTACCGCATTACAGACATCATGTTCGAGGGGACTGACGAAGAGTTGAAGCAGACCAAAGTGACTCAGCCTGCTGTATTCCTTCATTCAGTGATTCTCGCCAAGGTGCTCGGACTGAAGCCTGACATGACTGCAGGCCATTCATTAGGTGAGTTCTCTGCATTGGTAGCCGCTGGCGCCCTCAGTTTTGAGGATGGTCTGAAACTCGTCTATCAGCGTGCAACAGCCATGCAGAAAGCTTGTGAGGCTGCTCCATCTACAATGGCTGCCATCATCGGTCTTCCTGACGAGACTGTTGAGCAGATTTGCGCCGAGGTGAGCCAGCCAGGAAATGTGGTGGTAGGCGCCAACTACAACTGTCCGGGACAGATTGTGATTTCAGGTAACATAGAGGCTGTGAACGCCGCTTGTGAGAAACTCAAGGCCGCTGGTGCCAAGCGTGCACTGCCGCTGAAGGTGGGTGGAGCTTTCCACTCTCCATTGATGCAGCCAGCCAAGGACGAGTTGCAGAAAGCCATTGAGGCCACAGAGTTCCATACTCCTTCTTGCCCTGTTTACCAGAACGTTGACGCTCAGGCGCACACTGACGCTGCCGAAATCAAGCAAAACTTGATTGCCCAGCTCACTGCATCTGTACGCTGGACACAGGAGGTTCAGAACATGATAGCTGCTGGTGCCACTGAGTTCACAGAGTGTGGACCAGGCAAGGCTCTTCAAGGAATGATCGCCAAGATTGCCAAGGGCAATGAGGCTGTCAGCGTCGATGGCGTTCAGAGTCTGGCATAATGTCCAAAATTGTCATTTATCAGGTGCTGACACGATTGTTTGGCGCCAATAAGAAAAGTCCTGTACCCAGTGGTTCGCGCGAGCAGAATGGGTGCGGACTGATGACTGATTTCACCACCAAGGCCCTTGAGCAAATCAAGAGCCTTGGTGCTACTCATATTTGGTACACCGGCATCATTGAGCATGCGCAACAGACCGATTACTCTTCCTACGGCATTCTACGTGACCATGCTGCTGTGGTGAAGGGGAAGGCTGGTAGTCCATATGCCATCAAAGACTATTATGATGTCGACCCCGACCTGGCGAAGAATCCAAGTGAGAGGATGAAGGAATTCGAGAACCTTGTCCGTCGAACCCATAATGCTGGCCTGAAAGTCATCATCGACTTCGTGCCCAATCATGTGGCTCGTCAGTATAAGTCCGACGTTTGTCCTGAAGGCGTGTCTGACCTTGGTGCAGAAGACGATAAATCAAAGGCTTTCGACCCGCGAAACAATTTCTACTACTTGCCAGGACAGACTTTTGTCCCTCCAGTGGATGATTCCGGACAACCCTATGACGAGAATCCTGCCAAGGCAACAGGTAATGATTGCTTCACGGCCACTCCTTCGCGCAATGACTGGTACGAGACGGTGAAACTCAACTACGGGGTGGATTACAGCAATGGAACTCGTCATTTCGACCCAGTGCCCGATACTTGGAAAAAGATGACCCGTATCCTTCTCTTTTGGGCATCGAAAGGTGTTGACGCTTTCCGTTGCGACATGGCGGAGATGGTTCCTTGTGAATTTTGGGGATGGGCCATACCTCAGGTAAAGGCTGCTTATCCACAGATTGACTTTATCGCCGAGGTGTATAATCCTAACGAGTATCGTAATTACATCTTCAACGGTCATTTCGACTATCTCTACGACAAGGTTGGTATGTACGACACTGTTCGTGATGTTGTCTGTGGCGGTTCTGCCTCGAACATTACCCATGCATGGCAAAATGTGGACGACATTCTTCCAAGAATGCTCTTCTTTCTTGAGAATCATGACGAACAGCGTCTGGCATCCGACTTTTTCGCGGGACGAGCCGAGAGAGGTAAAGCAGCCCTGTTGGTGTCGGCTCTGATGCAGTCCAATCCCTTTATGCTCTATTTCGGACAGGAATTGGGTGAATCAGGTATGGACCAAGAAGGTTTCAGCGGAAAGGACGGACGTACCACCATCTTCGACTACTGGACCATCGACAGCATACGCCGATGGCGCAACAACGGCAAGTTCGACATGAAGTTGATGAGCCAGGAAGAGAAAGAACTCCAAACCTACTATCAACGGGTGCTGAATCTCTGCAATGACGAAACGGCTTTCCGTGAAGGACTGTTCTACGATGTGATGTACGCCAACTACGACAATCCATTCATGGACACTAACCGCCTGTATGCATTCATGCGCAGCAGCGGCAAGGAGCATATCCTTGTGGTGGCCAATTTCATGGATGAAGATGTACACACTCAGGTGAAGATACCCGCACATCTGTTCGAACACTTTGGCATCGCCTTGAAAAAGGACACCGTCAATGCTGTTGACCTCCTTACAGGAAAGAAAGAATCCATCGTTTTCGCTCCTGATGCCTTGACCGCTCTTGACCTGCCTGCTAATAGCGGTAAGGTTTTGAAATTCAAGATGTAATCTTTTAAACTGATTTTTTACGATGAAGACAAGAGCATGGATTCTGATTCTGGCTTGTTTGACTTCAGTTGTCACGAAGGCCCAGGACAGCAAGATTTTTGTGAAGAACATCAAGACCCTCCAGACCACACTTGGCGGCCAATGGGACGCAGCTCCTATTCTGCTTCTCGGAAGCCGCAACTTCATCGAGATCAGTTTCGACGACCTCCAGCACTCTTATGTGCACTACACCTACACCATCACTCACTGCGATGCTTCCTGGAACAGCAGCGAACTGCTGGAATCGGAGTACATGACAGGATTTAGCAGCAACCGCATTGACGACTACGACCAGTCGATGAACACGCAGATGGATTATAACCATTATACGCTTCGCCTGCCCAATGATGATGTGAATTTGCTTATCAGTGGCAACTATCGTGTCACCGTTTATAATGACGACGGAGATGGTGACGAACCTGTTCTGGAAACTTGTTTCTGTGTCCTTGAACCTTTAATCGGAATAGATTTGGAGGTGACTACCAATACCGACATTGATACACATGCCCATCACCAGCAGGTGAACTTCAACATCAACTACGCCAATTATCGAGTTATCAATCCTGTTGATGAGTTCAAACCAGTCGTCTATCAAAACCGTCGTCCCGACAATCGAGTGGAAAACCTCAAGCCCACTTATCTGCGTTCCAACCAATTGGTGTTCAATCACAACCGACGTCTTATTTACCCTGCAGGCAATGAATACAGGCGCTTTGAGATACTCGATGAATACCAGCCTACGATGAATGTGGAAGAAATGGACTATTTTGAACCTTATTACCATGCCACGCTTTTCACTGACAAACCTCGTCGTAACTATATCTTCGACCGCGACCAGAATGGACTTTTCTATGTGCGTAATGGTGACAATGTGGATAGCGAGACGGAAAGCGATTATTTCTATACCCATTTCACCCTCGATACGCCTCTTTTAGGCAATGGTGAAGTTTACATTAATGGCAACCTCACTAACAACCAGTTCGATGAGGCCTATCGAATGACATACAATCCCATCGAACATTGTTACGAGGCTGTGCTGCCACTGAAGCAAGGGTCGTATAACTACCAATATCTGTTTGTTCCAGATGGAGAGACAGTGGGACGAACCGCTGAAACAGAAGGCAACTTCTACCAAACAGAGAACGAATACGCCGTCTTGGTCTATCACCGCCCTTTCGGCAACCGATACGACAAACTCGTTGGCTACAAACATGTGAACTTCAGTTACTAAAAAAGTCACAACACTCAACGATAAAAAACGCTGATGTCACACTTAACCCCCGCTAATATGATACGTCATCGATTATTTCAAGTTTTCCTTTTATTCATAATCTCCTGTGGCCAGGCATATTCTAATCCAACAGACAATCCCGACCTTAGGAAAAAGATTGCTGCTTTTTTCCAGAGCTACACTACTGATAAGGCCAATATTAGGCCTTCGACGCTCACCATGTGCAGCATTGACGATGAAGCGCGTGTCATCAGAATGGAAGTGGAAGGCGGTTTTCCCGAGTTGCCGTTCACCGACGTCATCGTCAGTTCCATCTACGACAGCTTGCGAATCATTGCCGCTCCCTACAAGGAGAAGAACTATCGTATGGTTGTCGTTACTGACGGACTGCCCATCGAACAATTGGTACCCAACGCTTTGAGAAAAGGTAAGAAAGCAGAAGAGAGACTGAGCAAGGAGGCATACAAGGGGGAGCCATGGGTGAAAAACGCCAGCCAACCCTTCACAATCAAGCGAGGACTGGACAATAGGCATATCGCACTTTGGCAGAGCCACGGCTATTATTACGATGCAGATAAGGGAATGTGGAAATGGCAGCGGCCCCGATTATTCTGCACTACTGAGGACTTGTTCTCTCAAACTTTTGTCATACCCTATATTATCCCAATGCTCGAGAATGCCGGTGCTGTGGTTTATACTCCACGCGACCGTGACTGGCAGAATCATGAGGTTATTGTAGATAACGATAATCCCAACAAGGATGGTCTATATATGGAAGGCAAGGCGATGAAGAGCCGTCATCACAGAGTGTGGCACAACAGTCCTAAAGCTGCCTTTGCGCATCTCAAGGACATCTATGACGACAACGACAATCCTTTCACTGACGGCTCGGCACGCTACATCGAAACGGTAAGCAAAAAAGAACAGGCTTCCACTGCTACTTGGATGCCCGACATCCCTGAAGATGGAGAGTATGCTGTCTATGTGAGTTACCAGACCTTTGAGAACAGCATCGATGATGCCCACTATACCGTTTATCACCGAGGAGGCGTGACGGAGTTCAAGGTCAACCAGCAGATGGGTGGCGGAACATGGGTGTATCTGGGCACTTTCCATTTCGAGCAAGGAGTCCATGAGAGTGGTAGGGTAGTGCTCACCAATCTCAGTGGTCATAATGGTATAGTCACAGGTGATGCTGTGCGTTTCGGTTCAGGCATGGGCAATATACGTCGTGGCTACAGTTTCTTTGGCGGAGAGATCAGTGGAAAACCCCGTTGGGCTGAGGCCGCACGCTATGCAACACAATGGGCGGGTATGCCATCCGACGCCTATCATTCCAACGAGAATACTGGTGACTATCGTGACGATATTTTCACTCGTACCCAAGTAATCAACCTCCTGTCGGGAGGCTCTATTGTCAATCCTTCGCAAGATGGCAGAAAGGTTCCTTTCGAATTGTCTGTGGCTTTTCATACGGACGCAGGTTTCAGACCCGATGAAAGTTATATAGGTTCACTCTCCATCTTTACTACCGACCAAGGGGATGGACGTACGGCTGCAGGACTTGACCGTTATGTTTGCCGTGACCTCGCAAGTGCTTTCCTCACCAATTTGCATAGCGATTTGGCAAAATACAATTGGCAGGTGAGACAGACCTGGAATAAGAAATATATTGAGTCGCGCGAGCCCGCAATGCCAGCGTGTATCCTTGAGATGCTCTCACACCAGAACTTCGCTGACATGCGGCTAGGTTACGACCCCCATTTCAAGTTCGATTTCGCGCGCTCCGTCTATAAGACCATACTTAGATTCATAACTACACAGTATGGCGTTCCGGCTATCGTTCAACCTCTTCCCGTGAATAGTTTTACGGCTACTATCGATGAAAAGAAGCATTCTGTCACTCTCCATTGGAAAGAAACGGTTGACGAACTGGAACCTACAGCCCAGTCAACCAGCTATGTGGTCTATACCAGAATAGGTGACAATGATTTCGACAATGGTGTTGTGGTGAGCAAGAACACCTTTACCCTTGAATTGAAACCTGGTGTGATTTATTCTTTCAAAGTTTGTGCCCTGAACGATGGAGGAAAGAGCTTCCCTTCTGAGATATTGTCAGCATACATTGCCAAGGAAAGCAAAGGCAAGATTCTCATAGTCAACGCGTTCGACCGTCTTTCCGCTCCTTGCTCCATCAACACGTTCATGATTCAAGGGTTCGACCTCATGCAAGACCCTGGTGTGCAGTATGGCAAGTTCGCAGGATTCTGTGGCAACCAAATCACCCTGAGCAAGGAATTCATGGGCAGTGAGGCCACCACAGGCACTGGATACAGTGGCAATGAACTGGAAGGTAAGGTTATTATGGGCAACACCTTTGATTATCCTTATGTGCATGGTGATGCTATATCGCAAGACGGTCGGTATTCTTTCACGTCGGCAAACGAGGTTTATCTTAAGGAACACCGTGCCGACTTGTCTGAGTATAGCGTCATCGATGTCATCTATGGTGTGCAGCAGGATTTGAAGCCTGAAACAATGGAAATCCTCGATGATTATTGTCAGCAGGGAGGACGTTTGCTTGTCAGTGGCAGCAATGTCTATCGCGCTACTGCTTTCCGTTGCCCGTCGCTTGGCATCAATCCGTCGGTTGACTCTCTTTCTGACCGTAGCAGTGGGGTGGCTGGTTCGGGTGTTGATTTCAACATCTATCGTGAGATGAACGAGTATAGTTATTCTGTACCTTCACCCAGTGTTCTTCAGCCCGTAGGCAATGCTTTCTCTATGCTCGCTTATGAAGGTGGAACCTCGGCAGCTGTGGCCAACAAGCAGGCCAATTATGCAACGATTTCGCTTGGTTTCCCCTTTGAGACGATTCAAGAGAAAACTCAACGCCGTCTCCTTATGCGTGCCATCCTCAATTACTTGATGGAATAGGACCACATTCCTCCAAATTCCAGTTAGGTGAGGAGAAGAAAAAGTCCTGTAGCTACCATAAACGCCAAAAATGCTAATTTTTTATAAATACACTTAATCTGTTTGTATATAAGAACTATTCTTTATATATTTGTAGTGAAATTAAAAAACGAAACAATGAATTTACGCAAATATATATATACAGGATTATTCTTTATCTCCGCAATATCAGCATCTTACGCACAGAAACTTACTATTGGTAGCTTCACTTTCAAGGATGGCTCCACCTATTATGGAGAACTTTCGGGTGGAAAACCCTCTGGAAAAGGCAAGACCACTTTCCGTACAGGCGACATTTATGAAGGAAACTACGTGAAAGGCAAACGCCAGGGATATGGTGTGTATACTTTCACTGACGGTGAACGCTATGAAGGCGATTGGTTCCAGGACCACCAACACGGAAGCGGTACCTATTACTTTGCCAACAACAACAAGTATGTAGGACTCTGGTTTACCGACTATCAGCAAGGCGAGGGCACCATGTTCTACTACAATGGCGACAAGTATGAGGGCGACTGGGTACAGGACAAACGTCACGGTAACGGCAAGTATACTTTCGCCAACGGTGTTTTCTATGAAGGTGAGTGGCGCAACGACAAGCAGAACGGCAAAGGTTTCTACAGTTGGGCGGACGGCAATAGCTATTCTGGCAACATGAAAGACAACAAGCGCGATGGTTATGGCATCTATACCTATTCCACAGGCGATGTGTATAGGGGTATGTGGAAAGATGACAAGCGCGAAGGCCGTGGCATCTACGAGTACGCCAACGGTGACAAGTTCGAGGGCGACTATCATAATGACGAGCGCACTGGGCAAGGCATCTTCACCTATCACGACAACAGCAAGTATATCGGCGGTTTCAAAAACGGACTGATGGACGGCCATGGCGTATTCCATTGGTCTGACGGCTCGAAGTATGAAGGCGACTGGGCTAATGATGAGCGTGCGGGTCGTGGCAAATACACTGGAGCTGACGGTGAGGTTTATGATGGTTTCTGGGCCCATGATGAGATGAATGGCGAGGGAGTGTTGCGCACTAAGGATGGCAGCAAGTACAAGGGCAACTTCAAGGACGGCATGAAGAACGGCAAGTTCATTGAGGAAGACAGTGAAGGACTCCGTTTTGAGGGAACCTATGTGAATGATATACGCGATGGCGCCTTTGTGGAGAAGAATCGAAACGGCAACATCATCCGAAAAGGTGTCTACCGCATGGGACGCATCGAATTCAGCGAAGAGAAATGATTGATTTTGGGCGACTGACTGAAGATGTTAAGGATGTGGCTTTGACAGCAGGGGCTTTCCTGCTTGACCAACGCACCCATTTCCACCGTGAGTTTGTCGAGAGCAAACGAGCCCACGATTATGTGAGTTATGTGGATAAGCAGTCAGAGAAACTCATTGTCAACCAACTACGCGAAATACTTCCTGAGGCGGGGTTCATAGCAGAGGAAGGCACCCCTCTACTTCATGACGAGCCTTTCTGCTGGCTGGTTGACCCGCTCGACGGCACCACTAATTTTATCCACAACAATGCTCCTTTCTGCGTCAGTATCGGACTTAGGGACAAGACGGGAATGTTGTTGGGAGTTGTGTATGAATGCACGCGCGACGAACTCTTCTGGGCTCATAAGGACAGCCCTGCTTATCTCAACGACGAGGTGATTCGTGTATCGGAAATCGATGATATGGACACTGCGTTCATTGAACTTGGTTTTCCTTACGATGCCGAACAATACAGGCCTTTTGCCGTGTCGTTGGTCAATCGACTTTATGGAAATGTAGGAGGACTGCGTCTGATGGGTTCGGCTGCAGCCGAAACTTGTTATCTGGCTGCAAGACGCTTTGAGGCCCGCATCGAGGCTTTTCTTGGCCCCTGGGATATCGGAGCCGGAAGCATCATCCTCCAGCAGGCAGGAGGAACGACCACCGACTTTTCCGGTGGAAGTGGCTGGATGGACGGAAGCCAGGTGCTGTCGACCAACGGCAAATTGCACAATCAGTTGTTAACTATTATCCAAGAATGCAGGAAAGGTACTTCTTTGGACCGAATCCTGTAAACAAATACTAACCAGAAAAATCACACGCTTTATGGTATTAGATTCATTAGACAACTTAGAGAAATATGTGTCGCTGAACCCATTGTTCTCCGACGTAGTGGATTATATTCGCAACAACGACCTTGCCAAGCATGAACCTGGTAAGGAGTTCATCAAGGGAAGTGACCTGTTTGTGAACTTCAGCATCGCCAAAGGAAAGAACTGTGAGGAAGCCAAACTCGAGACCCACAACCAGATGATTGACATTCAGATACCCATCAGTTGTGCTGAGACTATGGGGTACACGCCCCGTAAGGACCTTCCTGAGGTTGACTACAATGCAGACAAGGACATCTCTTTCTATGATGTACCAGCACAGCAGTACATCACTGTCGAGCCTGGTTCGTTTGCCATCTTCTTCCCGCAGGACGGACACGCACCCTGTATCAGCAAGGAAAGCCAGATTCAGAAAATCATCTTCAAGGTGAAAGCATGATAGGCAATCCTCCGAAATATGAATTCTAAGAAGATGATAGACCTAAAAAAACGATAATCCCTTAACCCTAAAATCAGATTTTATGCCAAAAAAAGAGACGAAGACTGCCACAAAGAAAGTGGCTAAGCAACAGCTCGGAATCGTGAAGCGTGACGGTTGGCTTGAGCCTTTCTCCGATGCCATCAACGGTCGCCATCAGCATGTGGTTGATAAGATAGGTGAACTGACACAAGGCGGCAAGCAGACCCTGAGCGACTTCGCTTCCGGATATATGTATTTTGGATTGCACCGAACCGATAAGGGATGGGTGCTGCGTGAGTGGGCTCCCAATGCCACTGAGATTTATCTTGTGGGCGACTTCAACAATTGGAGTGAGTTGCCACAGTATAAGATGAAGCGTATCGACAACGGCAATTGGGAAATCAAACTCAAGCCTAGGGCCATGAAGCATGGCGACCTGTTCAAACTCCATGTCCATTGGGATGGAGGTTGGGGCGAGCGCATTCCTGCATGGATTAACCGTGTGGTTCAGGATGAGCGCACCAAGGTTTTCTCCGCACAAGTTTGGGCACCAGAAGAGCCTTATGTGTTTAAGAAGAAGAATTTCAAACCCAATACTGCTCCATTGCTCATCTACGAGTGCCATATCGGTATGGCTCAAGACGCAGAGAAAGTAGGTACTTACAACGAGTTCCGTGAGAATATTCTGCCAAGAGTTAAGAAGGAAGGCTACAACTGTATTCAGATTATGGCCATTGCCGAACATCCCTATTACGGAAGCTTTGGCTATCACGTGAGCAACTTCTATGCTCCTTCCAGCCGTTTCGGAACCCCTGAGGAACTGAAGCAACTTGTTGACGAGGCACATAGCATGGGCATTGCTGTCATCATGGACATTGTGCACTCCCATGCCGTGAAAAACGAGAATGAAGGACTTGGTAACTTCGCAGGCGACCCCTGCCAGTACTTCTATCAGGGCGACCGCCGTGAACATCCCGCCTGGGATTCTTTGTGCTTCGACTATGGCAAGAACGAGGTTCTTCATTTCTTGCTTTCCAACTGCAAGTACTGGCTCGAGGAGTTCCATTTCGATGGTTACCGTTTCGACGGTGTGACATCTATGCTATATTATAGCCATGGACTTGGCGAGGCTTTCTGTGGATATGGTGACTATTTCAACGGTCATGAGGATGACAATGCCATCTGCTATCTCACCTTGGCCAACCTGCTCATTCATGAGGTGAAGCCTAAGGCCATCACTATAGCTGAGGAAGTGTCAGGTATGCCTGGGTTGGCCGCTCCTTTCAAGGATGGTGGCTACGGCTTCGACTACCGCATGGCGATGAACATTCCCGACTATTGGATCAAGACCATCAAGGAGCAGAGCGACGAGAACTGGAAACCCAGCTCCATGTTCTGGGAAACCACCAACCGAAGGGCTGACGAGAAGACCATCAGCTATGCTGAGAGTCACGACCAGGCGCTTGTGGGCGATAAGACCATCATCTTCCGCCTCATTGACGCCGACATGTACTGGCATTTCAAAAAAGGCGATGAGAACATGACTGCTACCAGAGGCATAGCATTGCACAAGATGATACGCCTGCTCACTCTCTCCACTATCAACGGAGGTTATCTCAACTTCATGGGTAACGAGTTTGGTCATCCCGAATGGATTGACTTCCCACGCGAAGGAAACGGATGGAGCTACAAGTATGCACGTCGTCAATGGAATCTGGTTGATAACCACGAACTCTGCTATCACTATCTTGGCGACTTCGACGAAGCCATGGTGAAACTCGTTGGTGGCGAGAAGAATTTCCAGAAGAATCCGGTTGTGGAAGTTTGGCACAATGATGGTGACCAGATTCTCGCTTTCTTCAGGGGCGACCTCCTCTTCGTGTTCAACTTCAGTCCTGTCAATTCCTATACCGATTACGGGTTCATTGTGCCAAAGGGAGCCTACAATGTTGTGCTTAACACTGACTCCAGCCTTTATGGTGGAAACGACTTGGCTGATGACTCTGTCACACACTTCACCAACTACGACCCAATCTACGAGAAAGACGGAAAGGGATGGCTCAAGCTTTATATCCCTGCCCGTAGTGCAGTGGTTCTCCGTAAGAACAAAGACGAATAGACGAAATGAATTATAACAATCCAGTTCCTGAGCGGACACGCGGAGTGATTCGGTTCACCCTCTCTGTGCTGTTCATTCTCTTCACCTTCTTCTACCTCTACCGTATTCAGGGAGACCTGTTGGCTGAGGCACAGTTCGTGTTTTCAAAGGGAGTGACAACTTACCACAGGCTTATTGGGGCTGTCATCATCACGGCGGTATTGTATCTGCTGCAATGGATAGTGAATCTGCTCACCCGTGTGCCCAATCGCTGGTATGCTCTAACTTTCTTTCCGTCGTTCCTCACACTGACGGTTCTGACTGACATCAACACCAAGATTCTCGACGACTTCTCCTTTGGCAACTGGACTTGGATTTATCCAGTGCTGATGGTGTTGTTCTTTGTCCTCATGTTCTTTCTGTCAAACATGCCACCCGAGAATACGGATGACGCTGACGGTACCATGGCCTCTTTCCTCTGGCCCAACTACTTGACAATGGCGGCGATGATTGCTGTGTCAGCAAGCATCCAAGGCACAAACGATGTCTATCATTATGAGCTAAGGGCTGAGACGCTGATTATGGAAGGAGAGTATCAGGAAGCCGCTAAAGTGGGGGCTACATCGCTCGTCACCTCGCCACGTCTTACCGAATTGCGGGCTTACGCTCTCTCTAAGGATGGCAAACTGGGTGACATGCTGTTCACTTATCCGCTGGACAGTGCAGGCAAGCAGTTGATATTGATAGGCGACTCCATGACTCATCACCGATTCACCTACCAGGACATCTGTAAAGAACTAGGTGCTAAATGCGGACGTAATATCCACACTTCCGCCGGTTATCTCAAAGTGATGGTGGCTAATGACACGCTTAAACACAAGGATGAGAAACGACTGGCCGACTATTATCTCTGTACATTGCTGATGGAAAAGAATCTCAGTGTATTCGCTGATTCATTGATGGCCATGCGTATTTTCTCCGATTCACTCACCAGCAAGTACAAGGACATGCCAAGGGCTTATCGTGAGGCGGCATTTTTGGCGCAGAACCATCTCATTGATTACATCGACGAGGAAATGGAGCAACGTTATGATGAGTATTGCAAGCTGAGAGACAGTTACGATGACGCTGTGGAGCGCAAGAATTACCTCCGCCGCCAATTTGGCGACACCTACTGGTGGTACTTTGATTATGTCAAATAGCGGCCCTTAGGCCCTTAAAGGCATTAAGGGCCCTAATGACCCAAATAATTAGCGACACTAAATATAAGAAGATAGCAATTATGACAAAAAAGACTTTACTGATTTTATCGCTCTTGTGTTTCATGTTCACCATTGATGCCAGTGCCAAGAAATTTCCTGTGTTGAAATTTGAGAAGACCACCATTGAATTCGGGGAACTCGACCCTGATAATCCTGTGGTGACATGTGTGTTCAAGTTCACCAATGTGGGAAAGGCCAAACTCATCATCAATCAGGTGAAGACCTCTTGTGGATGTACTACTGCTGATTACACCAAGGATCCCATATCCCCAGGTGCTACAGGCTTCATCACGGTGAAGTATGATGGAACAGCCACACGTCCAGGACGAATCATGAAGACCATCCAGATTTACAGCAATGCGAAGGAAAGTATGTCGCGCATCTTCATTCGTGGAGAATTGAAGTCGCTGCCGAAGGAACAGAAACACAAGTAAATGCTCGTCAAAAAACAACGCCGCCCTGGCAACAAGAAATTGCCAGGGCGGTGTTGTTTATTGCGTTCGAGGGATTATTCTATAGTTTTTATGGTTAAACTATATTAGTTCAAATAGTTCTGACCGGTATTCACTTCACCACTACCTTCTTTTTGCCGACGATGTAGAGACCTTTTTGTAGCCCCTCTGTGGCATCGTCAGGACTGACTGCTGTGCGTATCTGCTGGCCCGACAGCGTATATACATTCACTGGGGCATTGCTGTTGTTGAAGGTGAGGCTGCGGATGGCGTTGGTGTTGTCACCGGCGTAATCCACTGATACTAACTCGGCACCTGTCTTTGATGCGTCGATGTGGATGTTGAAGACAAACACAGCCTTGGCCTTTTTACTGCCATTGTTGTAAACCAGTGCCTGGGCGATAGTGTAATTGCTGCCATTAGGACATTTGCCCGGATACTGGCCGATACTGAATGTCATCACTCCAGGCAAGAACTCTGAGAAGACGTATGAATTGCCAGACCATTCCACTACACTGCCGTTGTTGCTGAACCAGTGACCATAGCCGTTGGCTGTTGATTTGTTGGAAATGAGTGTGCCATCGGCTTTTGCGGGATAGAACATCACTTTGCCCTTGCCTGGGCCAGCACTGCTGTAAGTCGTTAATTTTGCAGCGATGTCAGACATACTCATTTGGAAGGCAGTGCCCAGCATGGCCGCGGCTTTTCCACCGATAGTGATGCTGGTGCCATTATAGGCAGATGCGTCGTGTGGGAAATAGAGGTCGTAGGTGAAAGTGATGTCATCAATCTCACGGCCGTCGAGTACAGGACTGACATAGACAATGGCTTTTGTGGCATCCAAGTCGGTGTTGCTGAACTCCAAGGTGTAGGGCCATTGGTCGTCGTTGCCAGGGGAGTCGTCCCACTTGTGCTGGAAATAACGGGTTGGAGCAGGTACCACCATGAGCCACAATTTGCTGACGTTTTCAGGTACTGTGAATTTCACGTCGCATGAAGCCTTTCCACGTCCAGTGCAGTAGATGGTATCCACGCTCTCATAGACCCGGGTACCATCGTTGAGCAACGCCACATAACCCAGACGGAAACCACGTGAAGCGGCAAGACCGACTGTGTTGTACTTGGTGCGGCCTGAGGACTGGAAATAACTGTCGCCATTGAGGTATTCTGCAGGGTCGCCTTCGGCCAAGTCGGCACCTGAGGCAAGAGCGGTGAAAGTGGTGGTCACTTCTGTGCCAGCTGCAGGGACACTGAGTGGTACGACATTGAAGCCTGTGCTTTGCGGACAACTGGAGTAAGCCACTTGATACTGTCCCTCGCCATTCAGTACTGCGGCATATCGGAAATCACCGATGAAGGGATTCCGGTATGGTTTGCAAGCATCCCAGTCCCATGTCACGCAGTGGGCGGCATAGTCGTAGTAGCGACGGAAGAGTTCCTCCACATTCCAGTTTTGCTGGAGCATAAGAACTTCATTGAAGTCGAGTATTTGGTTCACAGGGTAGTTCCATACGTCGGAAACGGCTTTCACTCCGTAGTGCTGCACCAAGTAGTAGAAGAGCCAATAACTTTGGTAGCGGTGCCATTCGTGCGTGAAGGCAAGGTTGTGAGAGTTGCGGAACACAGAGATGCTTTGGTCGAACATCAGTTCAGGATAACTCTGCACCGACTGCCATTGTGCAGTCTGTTCCCAAGTGACAGAACCATTACCCACAGCACCATGGAATCCCGTCTGAACACCGGGAAGAGAACCCTGTTTTGATGCCTCGGAATAACACATATAGTGGAAAGAATGGCCGATTTCATGTGCCACGGATTGGCCTACGGGGTGACAAGCCCACGGACTGAGCCAGATAGCTGAGACTTGGTAGTCGTAGCCAGAACCCACGCAAATCCAGTCTGCAGAGTGGTTAATCAACACCATCACCTTGTATTTGTTGAGGTTGGAGTTCTTTGGGTCAACAAATCCCAACTGATTGATTTCGAGGTCGAAGAACTCCTCGCATTTTTTCAAAAGGTCGTCGATATCTACCCTGTAGGTGGAAGGGGCGTTGGTGGGTATGGTGTTGCCATAATTCTTGTCCCAATAGACGATGATGTTGTCGCTTTCCTTGCTTCGGCTCTCCGACCAGGTGTATTTGTTGTTGGGATCTTCCTTGGCGTAGATGAGAGTGTCCGTGCGGTTGCGCCATTCATAAGGAATGTAGTGCTGTTTTTGGGCGTAAGCGCTTAAGCAACACACGCAAATAGTCAATAATAGTAAAAATCTTTTCATTTGTGATAGTTTTTATAGTATTGATAGGGGCTACAGAAACTATAAATACTATAGATTCTATAGCCCCTTAAATTCAGTTTATTTTACGCTCCACTCGAATACACCGCAAGAGTGCTGTTCGGGCTGAACAATCTCAAGTTTTACAGCTGATGTGGTCACAGGGTCGAAGTTCACGATGTTAGGTGCGCCTTTAACGGTTCCGTAGCCAGTGGGGTTCTTCACCTCCTGCCATTCGCCGCTGTTGTCTTTATAGTAGATTTTCCACTCTTTTGGTACACGGCATCCACCCCAAGGTCCGTCGTCGAACCAATACACGGTGCTGGTGCTGATGGTGGCTGCCTGTTTGAAATCATACTGCAACCACTCTGTGGAGTTGTTCTTGGGCCACCAGTGGGTGTATGGCACAGAACGGTCGTTGCCGTCGCTTGGCACCAAACGGTCGTTGATGGCGCTGAGGGCGGGCAGACGACGCTGGGAAGCACTCACCTTGCTCTCGGATGCCAGTGATGGTGGAAGGGCTGGGGTAGTGGCGTTGAGGTCGATAGGCATCCATACTGTCATGTTGCCATTGCCACGGTGTGCCCAGGCGTAGTAGGGGATAAGCACTAAACGTTCGTCCTTGGTGTTGAGACGTCCGCGTTCGTCGAAGTTCAGGGTCTGTGCGTCGGTGGTGATGGTCTTGACGGTAGTGCCTTCAATCACTTTCTCACCCATGGTGTATTGAGGATCTTGGTTGAGAAGTACGGACAGCACGTCGCAACTGTTGTCGGGCCATTCAGCGCAATACACCAGAGGGCCACGCTCGATTTCTGCGCGTCCTTTGTCCTGTGTCACTCGACCATTGGCTTTCACCAGACGAGGTTCCATGTCGAAGTGAACGCTTACCTTGTCGCCTGACTTCCATTTGCGGTCGATGACGAAGTAACCGTCTTTAAGTTCACTTTCCAGTTTCTGACCATTGAGTGTCACGGTATAACCGAGGTGTTTGCCGTCCACATAGTTGTAGAGGTCGCTTGGAACCACTTGACCCTTCACCCATCCTGGGATGCGGATGTTAAGCGCGAACTGACCTGATGCTTTCTTCATGGTCATCTCGATGTCGCCGTCCCATGGGTAGTTGGTCTTCTGAACGAAAGTGACGTTCTTGCCACCCACCTTTACGTTCGTCTCATTGCCTGCGAAGAGGTTCACATAGAACGAGTTGTCCTTCACTGCGTAGATGTATTGTGGAAGTGATGGAATGAAACGGGCGGCGTTGCTGGGGCAGCAGGCGCAACCGAACCATGCCTGACGCTGGTGTTGGCCCATGCTCTGGAGTGGGTTGGGGTAGAAGAAACGGCCACCGTCTATGGAGATACCGCTGATGACACCATTGTAGAGCGTGCGCTCCAGGGCATCGTAGTACTTGGAGTCACCGTGGAGCAAGAACAAACGATAGTTGAGATAAACCTGTGCGATGGCGGCGCAAGTCTCGCAATATGCCGACATATTGGGCAGTTCGTAGTTCTTGCCAAAAGCCTCACCACTGGAAGTGGCGCCAACACCACCGGTGATGTAGTATTTCTTCGAGATGATGTTGTCCCAGATACGGTCAATGGCGTCGATGTAGCTCTTGTCACCCGTAAGGGCTGCCACATCAGCCATACCGGCATACATGTATCCAGCGCGGACAGCATGACCAACAGCCTCGTCTTGCTGCAGAACAGGGATATGGCTCTGGCTGTACTCTGTTTTGATGGTCGTATAGCCGCGTTTGTCGAGGAAGAACTTGGCCTGGTCGAGGTATTTCTTGTCACCAGTGGCAATGTAGAGTTTGGCTAATCCCATCTCTGCAATCTGGTGTCCTGGCACCACACATGCTTGTCCTGGCTTGTCACCCACCTCACGGCACACGCAGTCGGCGAACTTCATGCATACGTTGAGCAGTGACTTCTTTTCTGTGGCGTAGTAGTGTGCCACGGCAGCCTCGCAGAGGTGTCCGAGGTTGTAGAACTCATGGCTTAGGTCTTCCACCTTCGACCAGCGTGTTGGACCTGCCCATCCGTGGGGATGCTCGGGATTCTGGGTTCTTGCAGTGTAGAGGTAACCATCAGGTTCCTGTGCACTGGCGATCACGGCGATGACAGAGTCAACGTATGCCTCGAGTTTCTTGTCCGGATAGGTTTGGAGCAGATAACTGGCTCCTTCGATAGTCTTGTAGGGGTCGGTGTCGTCGAAGGAGTAGCCCATAACGCCATCCACCTTGAACACCTTCGATGGGTCTTTCAGATGTTCTGCCGCATTGGAGAAATTGGTGTAGCGGCCTTCAGACTCACATTTACTGAACGCCAGTGGAATAGTGACATTTCGGCTGGCTTCCAGTCGCTGTCCCCAGAAGGTACCTGGAGTGACCTTTACACTTGTGAAAGGAACAGGTGTGATGGGGTAGCCCGACTTATCGCTTTGGGCAAGTGCGTCTTGGACAAGAAGTGCCGAAAGCGCCATCAACAATAAAATCTTGTGCTGTCTCATAATTAGTTAATATTAGTTGTCGTTATTTTTATGCGAATTATTTGCAATTTTAAGCTTTTTTCTCCAATCTGCAAAGGAATATGCATAAAATTGTGATGATGACACTTATTTTCTTGATAAGATGTATTTTTATACTGTCAATCAGCGTTTTTGCCAGATGTGAATGTCATCGAATGTGACGTATGCCTTGTTGTCGGAGTAGGTGGTCTGGTAGATTCCCACACGCAATGGCTGGTCGTTGAACTGTGGGAAGGATGCACGTCCGTTGACGGGCATCTGTGTCCAGTTTTTGCCGTCCTTGCTGGTAAGGAACACGAACTCGTTACCTATGCGCTGGATTTGCATCCATGGGTCGTAGTTCCAGCCCTTGTTGTTGGGATATTGCGGACGGTAACCACGATTGACCACGGTGAGCATGTTGCCACAGTTGTAACTGGGGAACACACCGAGGTGAACCAATTGTTGTCGGTTGCCTTGCAGGCGCTGGAGGATGAGACCTCCCTCGTTGTAGGCGGGTGTGTTGTGTCGGTCAGCGCCTGAGAGGTCGGTCACACGGCATTGAAGAACGAAGTCACCTTTCACTTCCACTGCTTCAATCGGCCCGGCCTGCGATGGGTCGTCGTTGAGGTTTGTGCCTGAAGACTCCAGTTTGACAGTACCGTTCTCTCCCTTGGCGGTGATGGCAGTCGCTAAGTCGATGAAGTCTTTAGTCGACACTTTGATTGTGCTGCGGATGACGGGTATCTCGTTCCCAAACATATCGCGTACTTTCACATACACCTCTTTGCCTTTAAGCGTCAGCACTTGAGTGCTCTCGCTGGTCTGTTGAACCGTAGCGAGGGCAGAAGAGTCGTTGGCGCAGGCGCAGGTGAAGTTGTATATTCCTTTTTCCAAAGGATTACCATCGATGTCTGTGACAGTGGCCATGACAACATCGGGTGAGAGGGCGTTGACATTGAGTTTCAGTTTCTTTGTTTTTAGCGGACTCTTGTCAGAGATGCTCTTGAGTGTGGCAGGGTCGAAATCCGAAGGCTTGTTCATTTCCTTGGCAATATCGTCCTCGTTGAATGGTCGGTCATAGACGCTGAAGGAGTGTAGGTAACCCGAGAAGGGGCTGCCACCGTCGTATCGTGAACCAAGGGTAATGGTGCCGTTGGGACGGAGCATGAGGAAGATGTTTTTCTCCGACACCAGTTCGCGGTTGCAATAGATACGTTCCATGAAACCGTCGAAGGTGAGTGTCCAGTGTTGCCATTGGCCTTCTACCACAGCCCTGGGGTTGCCGGCGTTTTCAAAGGACGCATTGTGCGCCACCAGTCCTTCGCTACGGCTGCTGCCGTTGCGCAGTTCTACGGTGGCGAGGTCGTTGCCCACGGGCATGAGTTGTGCCACGGTCTCTTGTTCGCTCACGTCGGGGTTGAGCACCCATGCGGTGACAGTATAGGGCGAGTTGTAGGTCAGGGTGCGCAGGTCGAGGTTGTTTACTGTGATGTGTTCCGTACCGCTGAATCGGAATGCGGATTTACCTTGCATAGGCACCACAGGTATACCTTCGTAAAAGGTACCAAAGTCATAATTGTCGGCGTTCAACTCGAAGAGTTTGTTTCCTTTGGCTTTGGTCTGCTGCTTGAGTTCGCTTTCAACGTCTTTCTTGTGGATATCGGGATATCCTGCCAGTATGGCGGCTTCATCGACTTCTGGCATGGGGATGAGGCTGAGTGGGTCGGATTTTTTTGTGGCGCGATAGACCTTCACGTTCCAGATGGCGGGGAAGTGTCCGTTCTTTTGGGTGTCGGTGATGGTGATGCGGATGTACCTGGCCATGGCGGGTTGGCCTTTCACACCGTTCTGTCTGTAGCCTTCGCAGACATCCACCATGGGGGAACCTTGTTGGTGGTTGTCGGTGTGGTCGGCGAAGAGGGTCCAGTCAGTGCCGTTGTCGGAGATGTCGATGCGGTACTGGTAGAAGAAGGTGGTGTATTCGAATTGGGTGAAAATCTCGTTGAAGGCTTTCTGCTCACCGAGGTCGATGGTGAGGCTGGCTGGTGCGTTGGCGTCGGCGGCGCGCCAGAGTGTGCCGTTGTTGTCATCCACGGCGTATTCGGGTTTGAACCAGTCGGAATAAGTGGATGAGGCCTGTACCTTGGCACCGAAGGCGAGGTTGGGCAACGTGTTCTTCTTCGCTTGTTTGGCGAGTGAGGCGGGTATCAGGCCTTCGTGGGTAGGTCGGATGGGCAGGATATTGCCCTCGCTGTCGAACTCCATCTTGTCGATGCACAGTTGACGGTGGAAACCATGGATGGCGTGGGGATTGTTGTGGCGGTGATAGACCATATAGTAATCATCGCCGTCTTGCAGGATGGAGTGGTGGCCTGGGCCGTGGATTGTACCATCGGCATTAGTCTTGAGGATGCAACCCTTGTATTCGTAAGGTCCCATAGGACCGTCTTTCGAGATGGCATATTGCACGCGGTAGGTGTCGTCGTGGCAGGAACCAGAGGAATAGGTGAAATAGTAGATGCCGTCTTTCTTGAACACGAAGGGCGCTTCGAAGAAGTCGATGATCTCGGTGTTGAGGATGAGTTTCTTGTCAGTGAAAGTCTTGCCGTCAGGACCAAGTTTCGCCACTCCGCAGCCGAAGTCCTTGTAGATGCCCCAGGTACCGAAATAGAGGTATTCGCTGCCATCGTCATCGCGGAAAAGTTGCGGGTCGAGGGTGATGGCGTTGTGGACGAAACGGTCAGGTACCAGCACCGCGTCTGGTTCGCCCAAACGGTTTTTCCACGGACCGATGGGTGAAGTGCTCTGTCCCACGCGCACCACACACGGCGTGCAGTAATAGTAGCGGTAGGTGCCGTCGGGTTGTTGTACCACATCGGGCGCCCAGACCACCTCGGTTGTCGGCCAGTTCAACAGCACGTTGTGCCAGTTGACGAAGTCTTTCGACATCCATACCTGAGCAGGCCCATATCCGTTGCCTGTGCCGTCGGTCGTGGCATAGATATAATAGGTGTCGCCGAATTTCCTAATCGTGGGGTCGGCGAAATATCCGGGGATGAACGGATTGCCTGCAGCTGGTGTGTTCCATTTTGTTTCGGTCTGGGCATGACCAGATGCCATGCACGCTGAGAGCAAGAGTGTGGTGAGTATTCTCATTGTTTGCTTGAAGTTAGTTAGTGATTTGCAAATATAAGTATTTATTCTGAGAAAATGGATATGATTCGTTCCCAAATTTGCATGAAAAAGGACGGCTGGGAGAGCCGCCCTTTTTATAGATAGTAGGATGAAGGTTGTGAATTACTTCACGAGCACCTTCTTGCCGTTCTGGATGTAGATGCCGCGGTTGAGGCCTTCCACGCTGTTGGCGTTCTTGCGGACGATGCGGCCGCTGAGGTCATAGACGTTGGCGTTCTTGCTCTCGCCGTTCACAGCACTGATGCTAAGAGCGGTGTCGTGGGTGGCGAGTTGAACGGTGATGATGTAGCGCTTCGAACCGTAGTTGAGAGCCAGACGAGTGGAGTAAACTTGTCCTTCTGCAGGTGGCACGAGGCAGTAGGTCGTGATGGTGGCAGTGCCGTCGCTCTCGATGAAAAGGTTCACTGAGAAGGTCTGAGTCTCAAGTTGTGCCTCGTTGGATGGGTCAATCACATAACCGTTGGAGTCAAACCAGAAGCCCTCGGCCTCGTCGTAGAAGTCCGCACCTCCGAAACTGGATGAGTTGACTGCGGCAAGCAGTGTGCCGTTCTCATAGAAATCGGCTACGTCCTCTGCTTCAATTTTAGCGATGGCCTCACTCAGGTTGATGGTAGCGGTAGCCTCATCCTCTCCGTCACCAATGTCAACAAGCGTACTTTCATTACCCACAATCTCTCTTTCAATGATTTCATCAACAATGAAGGCGTTGATGATCACTGTCACCATGGCACCTGTTTCCTCATTCACAAAGAACCATTTGGTTTGGAAGGTGTCGCCCACAGCTGTTGTCCCCGGCATTTGATAGAGGTCGTATGTGCCGTTGGAGAGCGAGAACGTGAGACCAATGAACGCATTGCTACCCCAACCAGCATTCTGTCCTTCTTTGTTATACCAGAAACCAGGATGTGGCGTGCAGGTGAACTCGTCAGTGTATTGAAGTGTGGTGACTCCGCTGTCGGGAACAGCGATGGTATAGAGTCCAGGTTCTTCTGTGCCAATAATCTCGTAGATGGCATTGAGATCGATGGGTTGTGAAGTCACAGTTTCGTAGTTGGGCTGAACCGTGTTTTGGATCTCGATTTCGTAGGTGGCAAGGTTCGTGAATGGGATTTTATTCTCTTCATTAGTGAAGTTGATGGTAAGGTCGATGGTATAAGCCTTGTCAAAGTTCACTACTTCGAGGATGGTGTGGAACACGTCACCGTCTTTGTTCTTGCCTGGATACTGGCCGATGGTCAGTGTGGCAGGAGCACTGTAATCGACATATACTGAGGCAGCGCCAATGCTGCCTGCCCAAGAGCAGATGTTGCCATCTACGTCCATCCAGAAACCAGTGGTGTTGGTGGTGTAGTTGGTGCTGTGATTGTCGCTGTTGTTGTGCTTGAATACCCATTCGGATGGGTCTCCACCAAGGAGTTCTGTGATCTTCTCTTCGTCGATTTTGTAGTCTTTTCCATCATAGTTGCCATTGGCTGTTGGCTTCTTGGAAATAACAAGGTATTCACGTCCCACTTCTGTCACCTCGTCGGCTATAGGCTCTGGAATAATGGTCAGTTTCACGACAAATTTCCAGGCATTGCTGCCGTTGATGAGATAGAGTTCAGCATAGGGGGTGTTACCGACTTTCAATGCACTTGGGCACTGACCAAGGTTGAAAGTAGCGCTGTCGGTCTCGCTGTTGAATTCGAAACCTTCGACAAAGAAGTAGTTGTTGGCCTCACTATAGGAGTCGATAAAGCACAAGTCTTTGGTTGCACCTGTATTCTCGTCGTAAGAAGGTGAGAACCAGTAGCCTGAAGAAGATGTCATCTTGTTGGAGAGGGTGTCGTTCAGCAGGTCGGTCATCACATCCAGCGAGTAAGAATAGAAGCAAGTGCGCAAATCGGCTTCAAGCACCACTTCGGGGAAGTCGAGCGCTTTGACAGCGTCTGCCATTGGGAACTGTACTGCATCGGCTCTGTAAGTGCCTCGTGGGTACTGCTCCACTGCAATCTCTGTCGTGCCCTTGATGGTCAGTTGAGAAAGCAATGGATTCACCTCTACCACAGGCATTTCCAGAATCTTGAGCGAGTGCTCGAAGGTGAGGCTCTTGGTGCCGTTGCCCATGGTGATGACAGCGGTGTAGGTCTTGTTCTCCTCGCAGCGGTTGGGGTACTGTCCGAGTTCGAACACCAATTTCGCTGGGACATTGTCGATGGAGTCGAGGGAAACGAGACTGAAGAAGCAGTCATCACCACTGTCATACTCCACAATCTGTCCATTAGCGTTCAGCCAGAAACAACCGAGACGCTTGCCTTCAGCGGTGTACTTGCTCTGCTGCACGCCTTCCGTGTCGGAGCAGGTGAAGGAGATAGCGCCGTCGAATGTGGCTCCTTCTTGGTTGGCCCTTAAAGAAGTGGTAAACACAGTCGCGAACTCAGTTGCTGAGCCATAGCCCATGGCTGTTGCAATCTCACCAAGGTCGTACTCAATGTAAGAGTGGCGCCAGTCCGTTGTGGGATACTGCTCCACGCCATTTTTGTACTGAGCTTGTGCGTTGACACTGAAAGCCAATGCCAGCACGAAAAGAATAGAAGTAATACTCTTTTTCATAAATCAGTGGTTAATTAGTTGTTGTTAATTAGTTATTGTGTATTTTTTGCAAATTTAATTGTTTTATTTATACAAATAATATTTATTTCAGAAAAAAAATAAAAAACCGTGTTTTTTCTCTTTTTTTACGGATGAATATACGAAAACTGCATAAAAAAGGTGTTTATAGTACACCCGCAATGTCATTCTACCGATGCAATGTCATTCTACCGACGACGGTGGCGAAGGATGTGGATAATGGAGATGATGGTGGCAATGGCGAGGAAAACATAAAAAAGGGAACGATTGGCCCAGGGGTGAGCGACGAAGTAGTCGTAAGGCTGGGGCACACCGAGGTGTTTCAAACCATAGACCACCCCTCTCACAGCTATGATTCCGAACACTTCCAGAAAAAAGAAGCAGAGCAGGAATCGCTTGATATATCTTCCCATAATAGCCTAATCTTGTCTGTTGTATCGCTCATTTCGCCCATCAAACCTATCTGCCACATGGGCTCGTCATCCCAATGTTCATCATTTCCGTTTGGTTTTCGCCTTTTTTGTGGCTTTTTTGCTTTTCTTGACGATTTTAGGCTCAGACTTGATGGATTCGCTGATGATTTCTGCCATCTTCCTCGCGCCTTCGGCACGTGGGTGGATGGCGTCGCGTTGCATCAGTGCCTCAGCCTCGGGAGCGGAGAACGGAGTGTGGAGGTCAATGACCTCGAGTTGGTTCTTTTGTGCTAAGCGGTCAATGACAGGGATAATGGCGTTGGTGATGATGCTGTCGTTGATGGTCCATGTGTCCTTCCAAGCCTTGATGGGGTAGGCGAGGAAGATACGTGGCTGGCTGTCGAGAGCTTTCAACTCGTCAATCATCTGCTGCATGTCAGCCTCGAATTCGTCGCCATGCTGCCAGTTGTCGGTCTTGCTGTCGTTGGTCCCTAACTTGATGACCACAACTTGTGGCTTGAACTGCTTGCAGTCCTGCCATGCGAACTCGTTCATGTAAGGATGGTCGCCTTTATTGAGCATGGTGCGTGCACCGCGTCCGAAGTTGCGCACGTAGTAGCCCTCACCCAGTAACCGTTGCAAGGTGGCTGGGTAGCCGTAAGTGTCGCTGAGGTCAATGCCCGAACCATCGGTGATGCTGTTGCCTACACAGGCCACACGGACTGACTCTTGCTTTGGTGCCTTAAGTCGTGAAAGCCAAGTGGAAAGGGCTTGGAGCATAGCATCGTGATAGGCGAATGACGGTTTGTATCCCCATCCATGACCTGCTTCAGGATAGAGATGCAAAGATGCCGACACATCGTTTTGGCGTAATGCCGTGTAATAGGTCACGCCGTTGCCAATTGGAGGCACCACACGGTCGTCGTCGCTCATGAAGAGGATGGCGGGCGGGGTGATGTGGCGTTTCACCTGAGTCTCGTTGGAGTAGTCGCGGCGTATCCTCTCATTGTCGTAGTCCTGACCGAGGAAGTTGGTTTTCGACCCGCGATGGGTGTAGCGCTCTTCCATGGTGATGACTGGGTAGAAGAGGATTTGGAAATTGGGACGTGCGTAAAAGTCGGCGTGTGTGGCGATGGTGGACGCCAGGTGCCCGCCAGCAGAGAATCCCATGATGCCTACATCGTAAGGGTTGATGTTCCAGACAGCTGCGCTGTCGCGAACTGTCTTGATGGCGTTTTCGGCATCACCGATGGGAATGCGTCTGTCGCCCTTTGGCATGCGGTACTTCAACACGAAATAGGCGATGCCCATGTCGTTGAAGTAGGGTGCCCAGTCGGTTCCCTCATAATCCATACACACCATGCCGTAGCCACCGCCCGGACAATCCACGATGGCCCTGCCTGTGGCTTTCGATGCCTCGGGAAGGAAGGCATAGACCATCGACTCCCCGTCGGAAGAGTTGACAAACTCGAACTGGCGCTGGGCGTTGGCGCTCAACGTCAGTGTCAATGTCAGCAAGAATAGTAGTTTCTTCATGTCTGAAAAAATATCTAAAAGAATGGTTAATGACTCTATAGGACTCTGCAAAAATACACAAATAAATTGAAACGATGGCGCATTTATCCGTTTTTTCATGGCAATACTTTTTGAATGTCGTCATTTGTTTGTAATTTTGTGTTTTCAAAAAGGGCATGTGTTCTATGCCCATGAAAACACAACAATAATACATCAACTGATATGAAACGCTTCTTATTATCTGTTTGCTTGGTTTGGTCTGCGACCTTGCTCTTCGCACAAAATGAACCGTCTGCTTTCATGAAAAAACTTACCGCTCTGAAAGATGTAAGCGGAGTGGAACGACTTGAGACGAAAATGTTTCCCGAGAAATACCTTATCTGGGTACGTCAGAATGTGGATGGAGATAATGCCGACAAGGGTACATTCAACCAACGTGTTATCGTTGGATACAGGGGCGAAGACCGTCCAACTGTCATTGTCACCGAAGGCTATTATGCCGACTATGCGCTCAGTCCTTATTATATGGAAGAACTGTGTCAGTTGTTCAATGCCAACATGGTGTTCTGCGAATACCGTTATTTCGGTCCATCCACACCTGAACCTTGCGACTGGACGTACATGACCGTTCGAAACTCCTTACGCGACCTGCATCATGTGAACCAGACATTGCGGTCCGTGTTCAAGGGCAAATGGATATCCACGGGCATCAGCAAAGGTGGCCAAACCACTATGTTCTACCGTGCGTACTACCCAGAAGACATGGATGTCTCGGTGTCGTATGTGGCTCCGCTCAACAAGAAAGTGGAGGACGGCCGTCATGAGAAGTTCCTCAGCAAGAAAGTGGGTACGAAAGAAGAGCGAGAAGAAGTGCTGGACGCACAGGAGCACCTAATGGAGCGAAAGCCATACATCCTGCCCAAATGGGAAGAATACTGCAAAGAGAAAGGCTATTCCTTCAGAGTCCCTATGGCCGATATCTACGACTTCTGCGTGATGGAATATTCGTTTGCCCTCTGGCAGTGGGGAACGCCCGTATCCTCCATTCCTGACGATGACGCTTCCGATGAGACATGGCTCAAGCACTTTATCGAGGTCTCATCACCCGACTATTTCTCCTTGCCAAACCGATACATGCCTTTCTTCGTTCAGGCTGCCAAGGAACTGGGATATTATGGCTACGACAACAAGCCTTTCAGAAAACTGTGCAGTGTGAAGCATCCCAAACACTACCTGCGTGACGTGATGCTCACGGAGGAACTGTCCCACTTGAAATTCGACAAATCCTTGTATAAATACACCAAACGTTACCTCAAGAAGAACGATCCGAAACACATTTTCATCTATGGTGAGATCGACCCATGGTCATCGAGTGGAGTGGCAGGCTGGCTCGATTGCAGTCGTAAGCAGAACATGCGCGTATATGTGCAACCCAGAGGAAGCCACACGGCGCGTATTGGCAATATGCCCGAAAACATGAGGCACGAGATTATAGACCGTCTCATCCAATGGGTCGATGAGTAGCCATCAATAATGGAGTAGAAGAAAGATGTCGGAAAAACAGAACATATTATTCCTCAATGTGCTCAGTCTGCCCGCCAGCGGCAATTTCGTGGGCATAGAGAATAAACTTCAGATGATGGACAATCTTAGTGGCCATTCGGAGTTGAAAGACCGCTATATGGAGCCGTTTGAGAACACTGTTCAAATCAATGCCAGCGTTATACTGATTTGCAAGGGGGGAACCGCAACGATTAGAGTAAATTTCGAGGATTATCTGATGCAAGAGGGTGATGTCGCTATCGTTATATCCGGTAATTTCCTACATGTCATCGACTATTCCGATGACTTGAAATTTGCTGCTATTGCCCTTAATTACAATGACTTTGATATTTCAGGAAATGCCCTTGTGCCCATGGCTCTGTTGAAGCATTTCATGGCGATGCCTGTGTTCCATATCGACAACGACACCATGGAAGACTGCCTTAGTGTCTATCGATTTATGAAGAAACGGCTGACGAACGACGACTTCATCTACAAGGACGAGCTGGCACGCAATTGCATCTCAACACTTGTCTATATGGCACATCAGATTCTTGTCAGCAATGAACGTATCATCGACCCTCCCAACGACAAGTCAAGGCAACAGCAGATTTTCGAAAAGTTCATCAACGAGGTCAACCAGCATTTCATTCACGATAGAAACGTCTATACTTATGCCGAAAGATTGTGCATCACGCCTAAATACCTTTCTGCAATTGTGAGACAAGTCAGCGGAAAGTCGGCCAACGACTGGATTAACGATTATGTGATTCTGGAGGCCAAGGCACTCCTTAGGGTGAAATGGAACACCATCAAGGATGTGAGCAACAAACTCAATTTCCCTAACCAGTCCTTTTTCGCTAAATACTTCAAACAGCACACGGGCATGACGCCCAAAGAGTACAAGCAAAAGGGATGATAACATACGCTATATACCTTTCTTCCTAAAAACAAGTACGGAAATTTGGTATTATGGATGATAATTGCGATATTTGCATTATTATGTTGAAATAAGGGCGATGAATGTCTAATCTTGTAAAAACACCTTTCTATGTTTTGTCGCTACTTTCGTTACTTGCAGGCCTGTCCCACCAGCGGAGAAATCATCTGCACCTCATCACCAGCGCAGAACGCATTCCTGCGCCTGATGCGCAAAGGCAAGGTCTTAATCCTGACCATCCTCTGCCTCTTCTCCTGCCTCAGTTCTTATGCCATCGATATCGAGCGCACCGTCAGCACAGGTTTTGGTTCCATCACTTACAGATTCTCCAATGTTGACGCTGAACCAGAACTCATCAACTCCCAGGGACGGACTGAGGTAGAGAAAAAGGAAAAGAACAGGAACATGTATTATAGGGATGAAAATGACAACTATAAAAAAGAGGTCATAAAGGATGTCTATCAGTTCCATAATGCCTTCAATTCCTATAGACTTTACCAGTTGGACCCTCGCACCCCCGTCACAGTCACTTTCTCCTTCTCTCCAAGTGGGAACAACTCCACAAAAGAGACGAAATACCATAATGTGGGGACGAATCTGGAAGAGGTCACCAGATATGAATTGTTTACCGGTAATAGCACCAAGCAAGAACCCAAAAACAGCACCTTGGTGCGTGGTCATTGGACAAAACCACCTTATCGGTCGCCGTCCGAGACGACCCTCTGGTCTGGCGATTGGTTCCGTATCGGCGCCTCGTATATCCATCAGTATTTGAGTGGAACCACCTATAAGGAAGATTGCGAGGGCTATTACGACGAGTTTCAGATCTTGGGACCTAGAAATCAAAACAATCCTGTCACTGAAGGCGGGAATGAGGACGTTGTTGTCAATCCTGTCAATCCACCTGTTATACCCGAACAACCTACAGACGTCGGTCCCATCCATGAGGAAATCGACACCACACCACCTGATACACCTGGTGAGAGTGGATGGCTCGTTCCATCTATCATAGGTGCCATCGCTGTTGGCGGCGGTTTGCTGGCATGGAACAAACGAAGGAAGAAAGAAGATGAGGAGAAGAAACAGAAGAACAGCAAGACCACGCCACCACCTCCTCCACTCCAGAACAAGAAGAGCAAGGAACAAGAGGAGGACGAGTACAATGAGCGCTGCACCTACGAGATGCGCATCAAGAAGGACTTCGGCGACACACTCGTCCCCGGTGACAAGCCTGTGACAGTCTATGCCCGCATCATGCGTTACACACCTGACGGTAATGTCTATACCGACCCTGTGCTGACGCGGATGATACAAATCACTGGTGACGACTATCTGCAGGTCAGCCCCACAACCCAGTACGGAGAGTACATGGCCGCCAATGTCCTCGCACCTAATCAGGATGTCACTCCACCGGAGGCAGTGGTCAATTTCGTCATGTCCGCCGAGGGAGTGTCGTTCACCAACCACATGCACTTCTTTGTGGAGGGCGCGGAGATCCTCTTTGGACAGGACAACCTCACTATGCCAGCCGGCTACGAGAAGACGGTTGAACTGCCGTTCGTGGTGCTGGGCCTTGGAGAGGATCCCAAGGTGGAGCTGTCGGTCGAGAAGGACGCCTACAAGGTGGAGGTGAAGAAGAAGGATGACCTCTGGTTTGCCGTTCTGAAGGAAAACAAGGACTGTGCCGACTTCAAGAACAAGCTGGAGCCGGGGAAGTACAGTTATTACTCGCTCCACATCAAGGCCAGCGATGAAAACGACCGTAAGGCAGAGGCCGATTTCCCAATCTGCCGTTTCCAGATGGGACTGACCATCGACCTCAAGCGGATCAAGTGTTTCGAGGAAGAGTACGACATGAAGAACCACCTCAGCAAACGTTTCGTTTACGAACGTGTCAAGGATGTCTCGCCATGGAACACTAACGAACCCAAGTACGAGCTCAAGAAGATGACGCCTGCTGAGACCAAGACCAAGCTCCGCCTCTTTGAGTACGACGAGGAGAGCCACCAGGTACTTCGTATTCCGGCAGTGCCAGATGAGATCAAATACGAGGCTGTGGATCAGAGTAGGCAACCGTTAGTTGATAAATTAGGCATTGACTGGGAGCCCCGCAGGGATGTGGAGGACGGAGCCCGTCCTATCATCTTCCGCTGCATCAGAGGCGCCCTCGACGCACCGCTGCGACTCAAGTGCAAAGTCAAGATCACCACCACTTTCAACAACCGTAAATACGAGACGGAAAAGGAGGTGATGCTCACCTCTCAGCCGGTGCGCCAGAGCAAGGACATGGCCGACAGCATGGGACAAATCAAGGAGGATGAGCGTATCGCCGAGAGGCTCATGGCTATTCAGTCCACCATCTTCACCCATGGCTATCTGAAAAACCTCGCACCGCTCGACCGCTATATCCAGACCATGCTCGACTCATACGACGACGCTTACGGCTACGACAACGAGCAACTCCGCACCGTTCGCCGCATCTGGGGAGGATTCCTGCAAGGCACTTTCGCTGGTTGCAACGCTGACACCGAACCTGTGACACTCGGCGACGAACTCGTGATGTTCTTCAACGCCTTCATGGCTAAGGGCAAGGAGGTGGAGGACTCACTCGGATTCTTCTCCCGCATGGCACTTGGTGTTGTCACCCTCGGATGCTCCGAGGTGGTGTTCACATCCATGGAGGTGGTGCGCGAGATGAAAGACTATGTGGACAAGGGCGGTGACAGCGTCTTTGGTGCCTTCTGCTGCGGTGTGAAGGTTGTGGCACGTGAGTACATCATGGAAAAGGTGTCCGACCTCGGCATGGGACTGCTCAAGAAGGGCGCCACCAAGGTGGGACTCACACCTGAGAACCTCAAAGCCAAGGCCAAGGAGTATTATGGCAACATCACGCGAGGGCGTCAGATGAAGCAAGCCATTTCTGAAACCAAAATTGCCAAGGCCAACGCCCAGGTCAAGGTGGAACAGACCAAGATGCTTACCCAGAACCAGCACCTCGACCTCGACGAGATCAAGATGAAGAAAGCCGAGATTGAAGGACTGGAAATAGGCAAGAAGAAACTCGACAACTTCAAGGAGGTGATGGACTTGCCCGACACTCCTTCTTCGAATATAGCGAAGAAGAACAAAATGGCCATGGAGATCCAGAAAGACAAGAACGCCATGAGCCTGCTGGCCGACTACGATAACAAGGCTATGAACGACATGAGGTCGAAATTCAACAAGCAGATACAGGACCTGAGTGACGGAGCCGACTATGAGGTGATGTACCAAATGGCGATTGATCATGAAATCCCGTTCAACGAGGTCAAGAAACTGAATGCCTCCGCTTCCTCGAAGAATGCCCTGAAAGAAGGTAAAAAAATCACCTTCGACCACGACGCCACCTTCTACCACGAGAACCCGAAGACGGGCAAAAAAACTTATTTCGACCAGGTAGAGACAGAGAAAATGTATAACGACAAATACTATAAGGAATATCACGGACAACACGCCGTCACCACTGAAAAGAACGCTGCCCAATTTGCCAAGAATGCCGACCAGACCGTCATACAAAGCGACTTACATCCCGAGAGTTATGGTAACGACAACTTCAAGATCCTGTCTGATGCCAACAGCAAAACGAAAGCACTTGCCGATGCCAATAAGGTGGCCGATGCCATGACCTACAAGTGCAACGAGTGGTATCAGCAGGGCATGAAGGAACTCGCTGACCCGAAGACGGCCTCAGCAGGTATTGCAAAAATACGAGAGGGATGCCGCCAGTGCTACAAGCAATACGATAACTACCTCTCACCACGAAACATCACTCGTTCGGGTGTCAACGGTGGCAACAAGATTCCGCCTGAGTTCCACGCTTATATGCGCGTTCTGAAGGAAATGGATGTCAACAAGGGCGGTTCGGTGGTGAATGCCAAACGTGAACTTGAACGTCTTGGCACCTCCTTCGAGAAGGTATTCCAACAACTCGGCGAACTAATGAGGGAAGTGGGATAGGACCCCTTCAACTTCCCCTTTAAAATCTCTAGAAAATGATTCTTAACTTGATAACTTTATTTTGTCATGATGTATTGTAGATATTGTGGTTTTCAGCTGGCTGACAACGCCCATTTTTGTACTAAATGCGGAAAGGCTGTCGTGGCAACAACTCCGCCACCACCACCAGGGCAGCAAACGCCTCAGACGGCTACACCTCCACCACCGAATTCCACACCACAGAACAACCAAACGACGCCACCACCGACGTCTAGGACTATTAATCCTCAACCGACTGCACCCACACCGCCGCCAACCAACTTGCGGCAGACCGTGCCGCCACCAGTAAATCGGCAGACACCTCCGCAGCCAAGGCCACAAACACCGCCTCCTACCAACTTGCGGCAACCTTCATCACCTGTGCGTGAACAAACACCTCCACAACCAGGAGTTGCTACACCTCCACCTGCAAATACACCTCCACCTGCAAATACACCGCCACCTACGTATAGTCCGCAAGACATACAGCAGGGCGTACAAAGGACCTTCAATAGCATACGCGATATCATAGCACAACTCCGCGACAACGACATCAAGGCCAGTGCCACAAGCGGAGAAATCATCTGCACCTCGTCACCGGCGCAGAACGCTTTTCTCCGGCTCCTGAGGAAAGGGAATTTTAGGCTTTAGGTATCGTAGCTCAGGACATCGTTTACACTTTTTGTATCCCTTAGAAGGGGGTCATAAAAGTATACACACCCAGTATCCAGATGGGTCCCCTCCGCTAAGAAAACCTATTCAGCATGCTGATTCCTAAGGAGTTCACATCATAAAATCAGAAAAAGATATCTCTATAAACTAAAAAATATAAAATCCTATCTGTCAACTATCTCCTGATACAAAAGTGTCAACGATCATCTGATACACGGCATTTAGGCATCAGACATTAGTTTTTTTTAGACTTTAGAACATAGACTTTAGACAATGAATCGAACTAGAACAAGCATTCTGTTGCTGTTGCTTTTGACCTCCCTCACAGCTGCCGCCATCTCGCGAACCGTTGACACACAGTTCGGAACGCTCAAATATTCGATAACTGGTGTGGAAGGTGGCATGTCGCTTGTGGAGGATAACCCAAGAACACAAACAGTCAATACAGATGAATTCAAGCGCTGGGCAGAGAGTCGCTCTTTCAAAGTCGATATGGGTAACATCCGCAATGGAAGGGAGTTTATCCTTGACGTGGTGTTCACTCCTTCGGAAAAAGTCAACAACCCTAGATACAATTCTAATGAATATCCGTCGGAGTATCACATGAAGTTTAACAGGTACCAACTGTCTGTCAGTTTCAGTGGAGGAGCCTCTTTGGTCTTACTCGATGGAAACAATGAGTCTATCATCGATGGCGAACCTTACCATGTCCGTCGTAGATACGCATTTACCAAACGGTATGATTTATTCAATAGGTTGATAACGGAGGGGGAAGGATCATTCACCCTTGAAATTCAAGTACATCACCAGAAACAGCGACCTATAACAGAGCAACTTTTGTCTATTGAGGAGGCTTTTATGGAAACCACCAACATTGCATTCACCTTTACCTGGGACGCAGCGGCACCACCACCCGTCGAGGAAGACACGACGTCGGACATGGACGGCAACCATAGGGAAATTGAGTCCATCGCCAACCCCAACGCAGGTGAGAATTCCTGGGTCATCCCCACTATCATCGGAGTCATCGCGCTCGGTGGCGGTATAACGCTTTGGAACAGGAGAAAAAGGAGAAGGGAAAAGAATGAGGCCACTCCACCACCGCCTCCAGGACAGTCGAAACCGAAGAGCAAACAGGACGACGAAGACGACTACAATGAGCGGTGTACATTCGAAATGCGCATCATGAAGGATTTCGGCGACAGTTTCACTCCAGGCGAAGATCCCAAACCCGTCTATGCACGTATTGTCAGGATCACCCCTGAAGGATATGAAATCACCGAACCTTCATTGACCGCCATGATCAGAATCACTGGCGATGATTACCTCCAGGTCGGCACCAACTCAATGAAAGGTGAATACAAAGAGGCGTACGTGAATGCACCCGATGCCAAGAACGTTCCCATGGAGGCCATCGTTCATTTCTCAATGTCCGCTGAGGGTGTATCTTTCACCAACCATGTCCACTTCAATATCGAAGGAGCCCAGATTCTATTTGGTCAGGACAACCTCACACTGCCCGCTGACTATGAGAAGTCAGTCGAACTCCCCTTCGTGGTGCTTGGACTTGGAGAGAATCCGAAAGTGACACTCACGATGGAGAAGGACGCCTACCACGTGGAGGTGAAGAAGAAGAAGGACCTCTGGTTTGCCGTGTTGAAAGAGAACAAGGACTGTGCTGACTTCAAGAACAAACTGGAGCCGGGAAAATACAGTTATTACTCGCTCCACATCAAAGCCACCAACGAGAACGACCGGAAAGTCGAGACCGACTACCCAATCTGCAGGTTCCAGATGGGACTGACCATCGACACTACCTACATCAAGTGCTATATCGAGGAGTACGACATGGCCAACCATCTGAGCAATCGATTCCGCTTTGAACAAACGGTCAACACCACGCCATGGAACTCAGTTGATGAACCCAACTATGAGGTGAAGACGATGACACCGGCTGAGACCAAGTGCAAACT
>Ga0310697_10000429_pt1 | contig 58280 bp, 50 predicted proteins | sample 172DNAGHGlowgp2_FD_203883 | JGI IMG/M metagenome (GOLD analysis project Ga0310697, IMG submission 203883) | Sheep rumen microbial communities from Palmerston North, Manawatu-Wanganui, New Zealand - 1728 DNA GHGlow gp2 (v2) (version 2) | ecosystem: Host-associated > Mammals > Digestive system >...
AGGTTATGATGTGGCTATGTATTATAATAGGTGTACTGTTTGTTTCGGCCATTGCCTGGCTTGTCCGTCGGCAACGATTTCTGAAACTCCGTGCCCACCTGATGCAGGAGGCTATCCGCAATCGCGATTTCACCTTCCGGCTGCCTACCGACGGCTTGCTGCCAGGAGAACGCGCCATGCAGCAGACGCTGAACCAACTGGGAGAAACCATCCGTCAGCAGGTGAACCAAAGCGAGGTGGAATCATGGGAACGGCTGACCCGTGTGCTCACTCATGAGATGATGAACGCCACAGCTCCCATCACCAGTATCAGCCGGTCGATGCTTGGGCGTGACGATGTGAAGGGCACACCTCTCGAACCAGGCATTCAGGCCATCTGCGACACCAGCCGCCATCTGAGCAAGTTCGTCAAGAACTACCGTAAGATGTCGGAACTGGAGAAGCCCGTCTTGGCAGATGTGCCGCTCAGCCCGTTGATTGATGATGTCTGCAAGGCCTACCCGGAACTGACGTGGGAGGTAAGCATCCCGGGTGGCATCACAGTCCGCGCAGATGCAGGCATGCTGCACCAAGTGATGATGAACCTGGCTAAGAATGCGGTGGAAGCTGAAGCCAAGAAGATTGTCATCACACCGTTTGATTCACCATCCACTAATCAATTGAGGCTCTATATTGGCAACGATGGCATGCCCATCCCGGCAGAGAACCGCCAGTCGCTCTTTGTACCTTTCTTCACAACCAAGCGCAACGGCAGCGGTATTGGTCTCTCTCTGAGTCGCCGCATGATGATTCAGCAAGGCGGCATGCTTGATCTTGCTGAAAAGCCGTTGTCAGGCTGCCATGTAGGTTTTATCCTCACCGTCATGGTTCCGTGATATTAAAATTCTTTCGAGAACACTGGGGGATCTGTCCCCCTGTGTCGCGGCAAGAAAACGAACCATATAGGATTACATCGACTCAGCCATCAAATAACTTAATTTTTAACGGCTACTTAACACTAAATCCCCTCTGTATATTCGGTGGGCGTCTGGCCGGTTGCTTCCTTGAATTTCTTCTGGAAATAGCTGCGGTCGCTGAATCCGCAGTGCTGCGCCACCGCCTCGTTGCTCCATTCGGGGTGCTCTCTGAGCACACGCTTCGCTGCGTCGATGCGCAGACTGTTCATCCAGCTGGCGTAGGTGCGGTTCTTCTTCTTCAGCCATGCCGAGAGCAGGTAGCGTGGCGTGCCGATGGCCTCGGCCGCAGTGGGCATGTTGATGCCGTTCTGCCGGTAGCCGCCCGCCTCAACCCATCGTTTCACGGCCTCCTTCACGTGCTGCAGCACCTAGTAGCAGCTTCAGCACCAGGAGCGTCAGCACGACAACGGCCGAGAATTGTGTCAGTTCCATATCCGCGATTGCTCTACTTTTCGACTGCAAAGTTACGAAGAAACTGTGAGAAAACTGCAACAAGGTGTGGAAATTGTGCGAATTAACATCACGGTATTCCTCGACGAGACGCCCCTATGGGTTGTCGTCCCCCTCGGCCTCATCTACGTGGCCGTGGGGGGATACTTCGTCTATGTCATCATCCGTCTGTTCAAGGAGAAGTAACGGCACAATCAATAAACGGTAAAAAAACATCAGAACAAGGAATAGAATGACACGACCGATGACATACAGCCAAAAGAAATCCCCCGCACAGCACGAAGCCATGCAGGGGATGATGTCGTAGTCATTTGCGCATGGCTCTGACGAACCATTCTTCGTCGGGGGCGAATCCCCAGAAACATTTGCCGTCGCCGCCGAGGTCCCACTGGTTGGTGATTTCGTACTGCCGATAGGGCAGGCGGTCGAAACGGCCACTCAGAATCAACATACGTTCGCGGCGACGGAACCGACCGTGGCTCTTCTGCTTGCCGCGCTTTTGCGAACGACCGAGGCAAGTGCCAGCCGGCGTTCTCTTCTTACTTTTACCCATAATGTCTCGAATGTTATGAGCGGTCGCAGCGTCTCGTCGCGCCACTCGGTTAAACATTACGAGGCCGTGGGTGCCATCGGCGTTTCCTTGATTCTCTGTGCTAATGACATCATATCTGTCAATTTCTTATTCTCTTTTTATCCAGTTCTCCACCTTCACGCCGGGCATCGGCTCGAAGTGCTTCACGTTGTCAGTCACCACAGTCAGGCCGTAGTGCAGGGCGGTGGCGCCTATCAGAATGTCGAAGTTGCCGATTTCCTTGTCGAGCGTCTTCTTCTGTCGCTTCAGGGCGCAGCGAATCTGGGCGTACTCGTCAAACACGCCGCTGATGTCGAGGACGGTGACAGTCTCGCGCAGCCATTCCGGCTCCTTGATATGCCGCTCGTAGTCATTGCTGTTGTAGGCTCCGAAGGTCAGCTCTGCCAGCGTCACCTCCGAGACGCAGAGGTTCTTGCGCCCTACAGCTCGCACATGGGCGTTCACGCCACTGCGTTGGTGGAAATGCTCAATCCACGTGTTCGTGTCAAGAATGTACTTCTCCATAGCCGTCAGTCCATGTTTACTTCGCGTAGCACGTCGTTCTCGCGGCACTCCTTGATGGCAGCCTCCATGCGGGCGGCGTCCTCAGGGTCGTCGGCCCAGCAGCCCGCCAGTTTCTCAAACAACAGGTCTTTCTCCTCCTCGCTCAATGGTGGGGGCGGAGGCGTCGGCGCGACCTCTCTCTCTTCCATCGACTCGCTCAGCAGCACCACCAGCTCCAGCTTCAGCGGCTTGCTCAACCCCTGCAGCATCCCCCAGTACGGGGCAGCCTTGGCCGATGGTTTCCTTAATACTGTTCCATTCATACTCCTAATATATTTGGTTTCTGGTGGCAAAGATAGTGCAAACCGAACGAAAAACCAAATTTTTTTGAATTTTTCTGAGGTGCAGCCTGTCTTCAACGAAGTTAAAGATACGAATAATTATCGAATAAACGGAATATAAACATAAAGAATCATAATGAAACGAAAGACATCAATCAAGACCTTAGCGGCACGCGCAGCCATGACGCTGCTGCTCGCTGTACTCACCGCCACAACGGCGTGGGCACAGGAAGCCATCAGCGGCCTGACGTACAACACGGCGGGCGGGTATTACGAAATCAAAGATGAGCAAGACCTCAAGGACCTTGCCACTTACGTCAACGCGGGCAACGACGCCTACGGCAAGACGTTCAAGCAGACGGCCAACATCACCTTCGCCCACACCAGCGACTGGAACGACACCAGCAGCGATGAGCATAATTTCGACGGCATTTTTAAAAACTTCAAAGGCAGCTACTATGGTCAGGGATTTACCATCAGCGGAGTCCGTATGCGTTTTTGTCATGGCTTGTTCTATTGTGCATACGGTGCAGTCGTTGACGGTATTGTCCTGGCCGATAGCCGCATCACCAACCATGAAAATACCGCCGGCATCGTGGGCTATACATACAACAATATCGAACAAGGCAACAAACCCGCTATAGTCAACAACTGCCACGTCCGCTCCAACGTCCTCATTCATACTCTTGGTAATTATCAAGCCAAACAATTAGGCGGCGTCGTTGGCCATAATGCCCTTGGGTGCCAGATTACCAACTGTACCAGCTCAGCTACCATTACGGGTCATACGGGTAGCGGTTTCCGTTATGACATCGGTGGCATTTCTCCGTAAGCGGCGACGAGTACACCATCCACACCGCTGAGGGCTGGGACGTGTTCTGCGACCTGCTGGCCAATAACGATAAGAGCTACTTCAGCGGCAAGACCGTCTGTCTGGGTGCTGACATCGAGGTCTCGCGCATGGCGGGCAGCGACAAACCTTTTAGTGGCACCTTCGACGGTCAGGGAAACACGCTGACCCTCAACTACGGCACCGCCTTTATCCTGGCCGACGGCAACCACGGCATTAACTGGTACCGCCTGGCTGAAGACCACTACACGCTGAAGGCCAACAGTGCCTACTTGCGCCTGTCTGCCAGCGTGGCGCCCAGCGCATCGCGCTCCCTGACGATGGTGTTCGAGGACAGTACGACGGGAGTCACCACCGCCTCTTCCCTGAATGGAGGAGAGTGGTATGACCTGAATGGCCGCAAGCTCTTTAAGAAGCCGACACGAAAAGGACTCTATATCTTCAATGGACGTAAAACACTTATAGTATATGGGAGATGCAAAAAAGGTGGGGGCATGCACGCGGTAATTCCAAAAAGTTTCGTACCTTTGCACCCATGAACATCAATGAACTGGAAGATAAGCGGATAGCCGTGCTGTTGTCGGGCGGTGTCGACAGCAGCGTGGTGGTTTACGAACTGGCGCGGCTGGGACTGCACCCTGACTGCTTCTATATTAAGATAGGAGCCTCCCCCGACCCCTCCGAAGGAGGGGAGAATGAGTGGGACTGCTCTATGGAGGAGGACTTGGAGATGGCCACGGCTGTGGCTGCCAAGTACGGCTGCCGGTTAGAGGTGGTTGACTGCCACCGTGAGTACTGGGAGCAGGTGACGCGTTATACTATGGATAAGGTACGCGCGGGACTGACGCCTAACCCTGACGTGATGTGCAACCGGCTCATCAAGTTCGGTGCCTTCGATGAGAAGTGCGGCCACGACTACGACCTCATTGCTACGGGGCACTATGCAACAACGGAGGATGAGAAAATCGTAAATTGTAAATTGTCAAATCGTAAATTGAAATGGCTTTGCACCAGCCCCGACCCCGTGAAGGACCAGACGGACTTTCTGGCACAGATCTACGGCTGGCAGTTGGAGAAGGCCATCTTTCCCATTGGCCATTACGTGAAGGACGAGGTGCGGCAGATTGCTGAGCGCGAACACCTGGTCTCGGCCCGCCGCCGCGACTCGCAGGGCATCTGCTTCCTCGGCAAGATTAACTACAACGACTATATACGCCGCTATTTAGGCGAGCAGCCCGGCGACGTCATCGAACTGGAGACCGGTCGCCGTATCGGCGAGCACCGTGGGCTGTGGTTCCATACCATCGGTCAGCGTAAGGGCATGGGCTTCAGCGGCGGTCCGTGGTTCGTGGTGAAGAAGGACGTGGCGGCGAACATCCTCTATGTCTCGCATGGCTACGACCCGCAGACGGCCTACAAGCAGCAGTTTCCCATCCACGACTTCCACAGTATCAACGGACAGATGCCCGGCGAGCGGGTGACGCTGAAGATTCGCCACACGCCCGAATACCTGCCGGCGCGGCTGGAGGCGCAGGGCGACGGACGCTTCCTGGTGCATGCCGATGCGCCTATCCACGGGGTGGCACCGGGGCAGTTCTGCGTCGTTTACGACGATCGCCACCACCGCTGCTACGGTAGTGGCGAGATTACGGTGTGACGCGCACGGGGGGCGTTACTCAAACGTCTTAAAGGCATAGCCTTGCTCACGGAGCCACTCGATGCTCTTGGGCAAGGCTATTTTCAGTTTCTCTATGGACTTCAGCGAGTCGTGGAAGGTGATGATGCTGCCGTTGCGGGCATAGCGGCGGACGTTGTTGACCACGTCTTCGGCGGTGGTCCATTTGGAGTAGTCGCGGGTGACGAGGTCCCACATCACCACCTTGTAGCGCTTGATAAGCAGGTAATACTGGATGATACGCATCCAGCCGTGAGGCGGGCGGAACAGGTGGCTGTGGATGTAGGCATTGGCGTGCTCCACGTTGTAGGAATACTCATGGAAAGTGCGGCGCAGACCGCTGATGTGGTTGTGGCTGTGGTTGCCCACCTGATGGCCTTCGCTGACGATGCGCTGGTAGAGTTCGGGATGCTTGCGTACGTTGTCGCCCACCATGAAGAAGGTGGCCTTGACATCGTACTGCCTGAGAATGTCGAGGATGTAGGGCGTGGCCTCGGGAATGGGACCGTCATCAAAGGTCAGGTAGACTGACCTGTCATGACGGTCCATTCTCCAAAGAGCCCTCGGATAGAGCCAGCGGAGGTAGACTGCTGGTTGCTCTATAAACATTTACAAGCCGATGTTGCCTCCCTTGCTCTGGTAGGTGGCAAAGTACTGCTCCAGTTCCTTTTCGCATTTCTCGCCGGTAGCCTCGTCAATGTCGTCGGCTATCTGCGTCAGCATCTGAAGGATGTAGAGGTGCATCTGGCACTCCTGCTGGCAGGAGGCGAAGCGCGGGCCGTCGAGCGAGCAGTACCATTGCAGGTACTGGCACGACTTCTTCCACAGCTCCCGTAGCAGCTCCTTCGCCTTGCCGGTCTTCCCGATGCCGATATAGGCGCGAATCAGATCGGTAGTGCCGCTTGAGAAGTCGTGGGGCAGGTTGCTGGCCGGCAGCTCCTTCTCGGCCAGTGCCAGCACGCGGGCGGCCTTGTCGTTCTTGCCCTCGTTGACAAGGTTGATGGCCAGCTGCGACAGCAGGCGGCGGTGGGTGAAGCACATGCGCGTGACGGTCTCGTCGAGATAGATGCCGGGCTGGCTGACGTTGCCGTACTTAAAGCGTTCCATGACGTTCTTGTAGGCCTTCTCGGTGTCGAAGGTCTTCAGCCCCGTGCCTTTCGTGGTGAAGGGCGTGATGCGGTTGGCCAGGCCCTCCTGCACGAAGTTGTCGCCCAGGTTCATGTAGTTCTCTGAACCCACGGTGAGTGCCACGTAAATTGGACGTTCCCAGTTACACTGGTCAATCATCTCGAGCATCATCAGGTCGCCTTTGTAAAGGGCATTCTTGCCCTTCAGTGAGATAACCATGCGGTCAGGGATGGAGTCGCCCTGGAGCATCATGCCCGAGCGGCGCACGGCCTCCTTGTCGATGGTCATGTAGACGGTGTCGGTGGGTATGACGTGGAAGTCCTTGTTGGTGGAGCGCACCCAGTACTTCAGGATGTTCTTCAGTTCGAACGGCTCGTCGCCGAACATCTTGCGGGCCTCCTCAGGCTGCTCCTGGTATAGCTGTAAGACCTGCGACTTCAGGCTGGGGTCTACCTGCACATACTCGTTGGTGCCGGCACAGTACTCAATGCGCTGCCATGATATGGGCACGCTGGGCGAGTCGTAGGCCGGACGGCGCATCTGGTCGATGTACCAGTCGGTCTGCAGGTAGCTGAGGTTGCAGACGCGGGCATCAGTCCTGACACCCTCCGTGTCCTGGTTATACCACAGGGGGAAGGTGTCGTTGTCGCCGTTGGTGAAGATGATGGGGTTGCCCTTGTCCTGCAAGGTCATGAGGTAGTTCTGGCCGAAGTCGCGGCAGGCGTAGCGTCCTGAGCGGTCGTGGTCGTCCCATGTCTGCGAGGCCATCTGGATGGGCACCATGAGTCCTATAAGACCTATAAGCCCCATAAGCCAAGCGGGCTCTTTTTTCAGTTTGCTGCTGATAAGGTCGCAGATGGCGGCCACGCCCATGCCGCACCAGATGGCGAAGGCATAGAACGAGCCGGCGTAGGCATAGTCGCGCTCACGTGGCTGGACAGGTGTCTGGTTCAGGTAGAATACGATGGCCAGACCCGTCATGAAGAACAGGAAGAAGACCACCCAGAACTGCTGGATGCCCTTCTGCCCCTTCTTGAGCGACTGCCAGAAGAGGCCGATGAGGCCCAGCAGCAGCGGCAGGCAGTAGAACACGTTGTGGCCCTTGTTCTGCTTCAGCTCGTCGGGCAGCTTCGACTGGTCGCCCAGGCGGGCATTGTCGATGAAGGGTATGCCCGTGAGCCAGTTGCCGTGCTCCAGTTCTCCATGGCCCTGCAGGTCGTTCTGGCGGCCGGCGAAGTTCCACATGAAGTAGCGCCAGTACATCCAGTTGCACTGGTAGCTGAGGAAGAAGCGGAGGTTGTCCCACTGTGAGGGCACCTTCACCATGACGTTCTCGCCGCAGCGGTCGTAGGGCACCTCGGTGCCGCTGACGCCACCCATCCACGACTCGTAGTCGCGGGCGTGGCCGGCATCGTACATGCGGGGGAACAGCATGTTCTGGGCATATTTGTACTCGTCCTTGGTACGCACCACGAAGTAGGTGTCTTTCTCGTCTTTGGAGGCCTTCTCCTTACGCTGCCACACGGGCTTACCCTTTGACATGACGGGACGGCAGACGTTGCCGTCGACCTCCAGAGCCACCTGCGAGGTGTAGGCCTGGCCGTAGAACAGCGGGCGCTGTCCGTACTGGTCGCGGCCCAGGTAGTCGCCAAGAGTAAAGATGTCCTCGGGCGAGTTCTGGTCCATGGGCGGGTTGGCATCGGAGCGTATGACGATGACGGCGTAGGTAGAGTAGCCTATCATGAGCATCAGCATGCAGAGCAGGGCGGTGTTCTTCAGACGGGGCGACACTAAGGCCAGGCGCTTGGTCTCGCCACTGGGCAGGAACCGGCGGTTCAGGACGAACCACAGGGCGGCCAGCACGACGACGCCGATGACGACTGCCGACCAGCCGTAGCCGTAGAAGGGTATGCCGAGCAGACCTACGGAGAGCAGGAAAGCGATGTTCTGGCGCTTCCAGTTCTGCTCCGTGGCGTTCTGCGTCTCATAGATAGCCCAGATGACGGTGGCAATGAGCAGGATGATATAGATGTAGAGACCGGTGTTGAACGGCATGCCCAGCTCGTTGACGAACAGCAGTTCGAACCAGCCGCCCACGGTGATGATGCCGGGCACGACGCCGTAGAGCACCAGGGCCACCAGGGCAAACGACACGAGCAGTGCCACCAGCGACCCCTTGGCGTTGGCATCGGGGAACCGCTTGTAGTACCACACCAGCACGATGGCCGGCAGACAGAGCAGGTTCAGCAGGTGGACGCCGATGCTGAGGCCCGTCATATACATGATGAGCACCAGCCAGCGGTCGGCATGCGGCTCGTCGGCATGGTCCTCCCATTTCAGGATGAGCCAGAAGACGACTGCCGTGAAGGCCGACGAGTAGGCATACACCTCGCCCTCGACGGCCGAGAACCAGAAGGTGTCGCTAAAGGTGTAGATGAGGGCACCCACCATGCCGGAGGCCTCGATGGCAATGAGCTTGGCGGTGGTCAGCTCGTCCCACTTGTCGATAAGCAGGCGACGGGTCAGGTGCGTGATGCTCCAGAAGAGGAACAGGATGCACGTGGCCGACAGCAGGGCGCTCATGGTGTTAACCCAGTAGGCTACCTGTGTGGGGTCGCTGGCAAACTGCGAGAAGAGGTTGGCCGTCAGCATGAAGAACGGTGCCCCGGGGGGGTGTCCTACTTCCAGGCGGTAGCCCGTAGTGATAAACTCCGGACAGTCCCAGAACGAGGCTGTCGGTTCGATAGTGGAGCAATAGACGAAAGCGGCCACCAGAAAGGCCAGCCAGCCGCAGACGTTGTCCACGATTCTAAATTGTTTCATCCTAAAAAGTATCCTTTTTAACGTTAAAAATCTGAATTCAGCCGCAAAGGTACGAATAAGTGAGCGAAAAACCAAATTTTACGGCGCTTTTTCCTTGCAGGAATACTTTGGTGCTGCTTGGGCGGTACAAGACTGCGGCTGAATACTCTTGATATTCAGCCGCAGGCAAGTGTCGGACGAAAGAGGTGTCACCTCATTTCCCGCTTTGTAGTATGGATTCCAGGTCGGGACTCTTAAACAGGTCGTCTTCTTCGCGGTCGAGCACGGTGCCGCCGCTGTAGTCGCCTCCCAGTCCGGGTGCTGAAGCCTCCATCAGGTGGCAGTCAGCGTCCATGTTCAGTATTTCTGTTTCTGGCTTATTATATTTCTTCATAACAATGGTTCCTCCTTCTGATTATTTAATGATGATTTTCTTTCCGTTCTTCACATAGACACCCTTCGTGGCCTTGCTGACGCGCTGGCCGTTGAGACTGTAGATGGCAGCATCGTCGCCGGCTGTCAGGCTGACGTTCTGAATGCCAGTAGCCTCGCCGTTGAAGGTAAGGACGCGGGATAGTGCCTCGCCGTCAAATACCAGGTATGCCTTGCCGGCTTCAACGGTTGCGTTTGTCCCTTCTATCTTCTGGAACTCGGCTTTGTTGTTGGCATTTACAGCAAGCACATATTTTGTCATGTTGGCCTCTTTGCTAACAGTTTCATTTGTTCCTGTCACTCCAACTAACTTATTTGTTGGGGCTGCTGTGGTGCTTGTGGCAACAGGTATGGTATAAGTTCCAGCTTCGCCTTTCAGCAGCAAGCCAGTGCCGGCAGGAACAATACCTATAACTTCCGACAGCGTAACAGTGTTGCCATCATGGCCGGTAACAGTGTAGGCCGTCAGCCCTTCTTGTGCATTAGCAAAATCAAGAGCACATTCGCTGCTGAATGTAGCCCAGCCATAAGTATCAATAGTAACCGTTTCTGGCAGGACATCGAGGTGGGAGCATTCGGGGACAACGAACACCCTGAGAGCCTGTGTGCCATCGCCGCAAGCCTTTGTTGTTTCTTCGAAATAGGTATCACCGTTTGCAGTCGTTATGTCATGACGTACAGTCACATCAGCACCAGAGCGTGTCACCGTGAGTTTTATGGTAGCGCCATCCATGTCATCCTTGAATGTGCTCCAGTTGAAATTGCTGGTTATAGTAGTGTTTGTTGCGGCAATATTCTCCCAATTGTCAGCACGCAGGGCGATGTATTCCGTGTAACCGTTTCCTGTGTCATTGCGTTCTACGTCATTGGTTACAAAGGTTACCCAGTTGTGCCAGTTTTCTACTTTGCTGCTATAGTTATTAAAGCGAACGGACATTGACTCATCCGGATTGAGAATATAGCTGTCTGTGAAGGCTGTCCACCATGGCGTAGCGTTCATCAAGTTGCCAACAAGCTGACCTGATACAGGCTCGGTCGTGGTTTCAGAAGTGTTGGTTTTGTCGTTGTCAATCACGATATGAGCATTATGTGCTGACAAAAACATACGGATAGTCTGTGAACCGTCACCGCAGTTCATAGCAAAGAAATGGCGGAAGTTCTTTGTGCCGTCAGCGGTGGTAACGTCATGTGTCAATACAACCAATTCTTCATACCTTTGAAGGGTTAATTTAACAGTGGCACCATCAAGATTGTCCTTGAAATTACTCCAGTCGTAGTTGTTCACATTAACTTTGAACCAACCGCTGCTGTTGTCGTTAGTATTTAAAACACCTTGCCAGCCGTAGCAATCAGCTCGCATGGCTACATATTCAGAATAATCTCCTGCTCCACGTTCTGCATCGGTTGTGATGACTGTTAGCCAGTTGAACCAGTTTTCAGCCTTATTCGAATAATTCACAAATTCTACCGTCAGTGTGTTGTTTGGAGCAATTGTGTAGTAGTCGGAGAATGCTGACCACCATTCAGTTGTGTTATCAGTTTCGCCAACAATCGTCGTGTCAGCCACAGCCTGTCCCGCGCCCAGTCCTACCATAACGGCAAGCAAGGCGAAGACCTTCTTTGTCTTTGAGAATAAAAGTTTACTCATAAATCTTTAGTTTAATGTAATTAGCGAATCGTTATTAGTGTAGAAAATACAATTATCGTCGCAAAGGTACAGATATCTTTCTGTATCGCCAAACATTTTGCGGATTTTCTACGCAAACTTTACGCTATAAGGAAGAGTCTACAGGAAGAGTCCCGTGCCGTAGATGAGCACCAGATAGCGGAACACTTTGCCAAGGGTGATGGCTACAAACGTGATGACGATGTTGGCACGCATCAGCCCCAGCAAGATGGTGATGGCCGAGCCGATGATGGGCAGGAAGGCGAAGAACCCCATCCAGGCGCCCCGCCCGGCCATAAAGCGCTCGGCACGCTCCATGTCGCGGGGCTTGACGTGGAGATAGCGCTCAAACCACTCAGTCTTGCCCATGTGGCCTACCCAGTAGTTGAACATCGAGCCCAGGACGTTGCCCACCGTACCGTAGGCCATGAGCAGCCAGGGGTCGAGGCCTGCCGCCATGAGACCGATGATGACCGCCTCGCTGCTGAAGGGCAGGACGCTGCCTGCCAGCAACGAGGCAATGAACATGCCGGTATAGCCGTAGCTGGTCAGAAGGTCAATGATGGCATCCATAGGTTAAGGATTGTCAGCAGAAGGGCAATGGCGACTATCACATGGAAGGCAATATTGGTGACGCGTGTGTGGGTGAGCGCCAGAAAATGACCAATGAGCGGTGCCGTGTTGATGATAAGCAGCCGCAGCAGCACGTCGAAGTGCTGTGGCTGCACGCAGAGCAAGAGGAAGGTAACGCACCACAGCTGAATGAAGCAGCCATAGAGCAGGCGGATGCGGATATTGTCGGCAGACTGGTTGCGCTTGAAATGGACAATGCCGGTGATACCAAGGCCTACTACAAAGAGCAGTACAAGAATCTGCCCTATTGCCAGCTGACTGTAGTCGCCTGGCAGTGGGAAGTCGGCCAGTTTCATGAAATGGGCGGGCAGCAGGTCTGTCTGTCCCTGCCAGATGGCAATGGGCAGCAGAAACCAGTAGGGGGTGATCAGACCGAGGATGGAGGCTACAAAGGTGCGTCCGCTGAACGACGACAGCTGGAAGAACATGATGAGCCACAGCAGTGGCAGGAAGTACAGAATCTGTATGAAGACCGTGCTGCAAAGTCCTATGCAGAGGAAGGCATAGAACGTCCAGCCCGTTGCCTGCTTGTCCTGATAACTGTGGAAGAGCATGGCGTAGAAAGCCACGTAGCAGAGGGCGGCTATCGCTCCGCCCATGTTTTCAAACAGGAAGTTGGCGGCGCATGTCAGAATGATGAAAGAGCAGGATATGGAGCGGCTGAAGATGCGGATGAGAGCGTTGCCGTTGTTCAGCTCTACCAGAAGGTAGACAGACACCAAAAAACAGGCAAACTGCACCCATGCACCACCCAGCAGCCCGTCCGACGTGATTGGCACGTCGGGCAGAAGCGTTCCGCTGATCAGCCATACGGCAATGGCGTAGGAAATCACCACCGGCAGCGTCATGCGGCTCTCAGCCACGCGGTTTTGTCTGCGCTTCAGCATTTACAGGTCGGCACCGATGTCGCGGCGGAAATAGCGGTCGGTAAACTGAATCTTCTGGGCCTCGGCAAACGACTTAGCCAGGGCCTCGCCCTTGTCCTTGCCATAGCTGGAAACGGCAATGACGCGGCCGCCATTGGTGACGAGCCTCTCCCCCGGCCCCTCCCCGATAGGGAGGGGAGCCATGGCGGTGCCGGCATGGAAGATAATACTCTCTCCCCCAAGGGCAGGGGGGAGGCTTATTGGATAGCCCTTCTTGTAAGCCTCAGGATAGCCGCCAGAGACCAGCATGACGCAGACGGCGGCACGCTCGTCGTGCTCCACAGGGTACTGGTCAAGGTTGCCTGCAGCCACACCCTCGAACAGGTCGACGATGTCGGTCTTCAGTCGCAGCATGACGGTCTCCGTCTCGGGGTCGCCCATGCGGCAGTTGTACTCAATGACGTATGGCTCTGCCTCGCCAGTAGGTGTGTTGGTACGGTTGATAAGACCAAAGAAGATGAAGCCTTTGTAGTCAATGCCTTCGGCTTTCAGACCCTCCACCGTGGGACGGATGATGCGGTCCTCCACCTTCTGCATCCACTCCTTGGTGGCAAAGGGTACGGGCGACACCGAGCCCATGCCGCCGGTGTTCAGACCGGTGTCGTGCTCGCCGATGCGCTTGTAGTCCTTGGCCTCGGGCAGTATCTGGTAGTGGTCGCCGTCAGTCAGCACGAACACCGAACACTCGATGCCGCTCATGAACTCCTCGATGACCACGCGGCTTGAAGCGTTGCCGAACATGCCGCCGAGCATCTCCTGCAGTTCACGCTTGGCCTCGTCGAGCGTAGGCAGTATCAGCACGCCCTTGCCGGCACAGAGACCGTCGGCCTTGAGCACGTATGGGGGCTGGAGGGTTTCCAGGAAGGCCAGCCCTTCCTGCACGTGTTCGCCGTCGAAGGTCTCGTAGCGTGCCGTGGGGATGTTATGGCGCTTCATGAAGCCCTTGGCAAAGTCCTTGGAGCCTTCGAGCACGGCACCGGCCTTCGACGGTCCGATGACGGGCACGTCCTTGGTGCGTGCGTCCTGCTTCAGGTCGTCATAGATGCCCTTTACCAGAGGGTCCTCAGGGCCCACCACCACCATGTTAATGGCATTATCAGCCACAAACTGCTTGATGGCCTCAAAGTCGTCGGCCTTCATGGGCACGTTTTCGCCACACTGCGAAGTGCCCGCATTGCCGGGGGCGATATAGAGTTTGTCACACTTGCTGCTTTGTGCAATCTTCCATGCCAGGGCGTGTTCGCGGCCGCCGCTGCCTAATAAAAGAATCTTCATCGTCGTATCTCGTTTTATTGTTTTGTTTCGCTAACAGCTGGCAAAGGTACGAAGAATCGTGTAGAAAACACCGCTTTTAACTTTCTTTAGGACAATTTACAAAGGGAACTTCATGAAATTATTCAGAATCCGCGCCTGCCACGACCACCGAAACCGCCACGGCCGTTGCGTCCGCCGCGCTGACGTTCTTCGTTGAAATCCTCGTCGAAGTCTCTATTGCTGCTGTTGCGTCCGCCGAACATATCGAAGCGGTAGCTGACGTGCAGCATGGCATAGCTGGTAATGGCGTTCACCTCGGAGTCGCGCCAGCCGTTGGCATTGACGGTACGGCTGAAGTTGCTCTGCTGGTGCAGGATATCGTACCACTGCATCATGACGGTCAGCTTTTTGCCGCGCAGGAAGCTGTGTGAGAGCTGGGCGTTCCAGATGTACTCATTGGTATTGAGCGACGCATCGGCATAGCCGCGCTTGCAGAAGAGGTGGAAGTCGGTGGAGAGGCTGGAGCCCCAGGGAAAGGTTAGCTTGGTGTTGCCGCCGTAGTTGTAGTTCCACGTTGTCAGGTTGTTAGAGGCCTGCAGGCGGTTCTCGGTGCGGGCATAGCTGAGGCGGGTGTTCAGCGAAGCGCTCAGCCATTTATGACGGTAGCTCAGCGACACCGACGGTGAGAGGTTGTAGGTGTGGGTGACATTCCTGTCGGGTACGGCCGTACGGTTAAGGTTGACGTAGCCAATGCGGTGGTTGTAGCTGCCGTCAATGCCGCCACTGACATCCCAGCGGTTCAGGGTGTCGAGTCCGATGTTAAACGAGACGCCGGCCCTGGTGTTCCAGTTGCCGTTGATATTCTCCGGTCGTGAGACACGTCCGCCGGTGGTCTCATTATAGGTCACGATATTGCCGATGGCGTTGCTCGTGCGCTGCCAGTTGCCATTGGCGTTGAAGCTCCAGTGGCGCTGGGCCTTGGGAACCTGGAAGCCCAGGCTGTCGACGACGAATGCCGGCGACCGTTGTTTCTGGAAGGTCACCTGCAGGTTGGTGGTGAAGGCCGGCTTCAGCCCCGGGTTACCCATCGAGATGTTCAGCGGATTGGTGTCGTCGTAGATGTCGAGCAGCTGTGTGATGCTGGGCTGCTGTGTCTGACCACGGAACTGTACCTGCAGGTTGGTTTGCTGGTTGTAGCGGTAACGCAGGTTCAGCGTCGGCGAGAGATTGGTTACCGTGCGGACGGTGTCTACCGGGCGTCCCAGATACTGCTGGACATAGTGCGACTTCTGGGGCTGGATGCTGATGCCGGCGTTCATGTTCAGCTTGTCGCGTACCATCCTTAACTGCAGGTCTATCTGGTGGCCGTGCTCCGTGCGCTCTGAGTAGCGTGTCAGCCGGTCGCTGAGATAGGTCTCGTAGGGACCGGGCAGGGCACCGAACAGGGCTGCCCATTCACGGTATTCGTCCATGAGGCCGGCAAACGCCTGTTCTGACAGGTCGGGCAGGTCGTAGGTCGACGGATCGTTCTTCTGGTGCCGGTAGCGGTAGCGGTAGTTCAGTTGCAGAAACAGTCCCTGGGCACCGAACGAGCGCCGCCCGCCACCCCGGCGACCGGAAGGGCCGCGTGACCTTCTGGCAGCAGAGCTGCCTGACAGGGTGTCAGTGGCTGACGGCTTGGGGGTGAACGTCAGCAACGGTTCGGTATAGGCCACGCCCAGCGTGTAGCTGAAGTTGTCGCTGGCCGCTGTGGTATATCGGTTCGTCTGGTAGGTAGAGTCACGTCCGAAACGGTCTTTCTTCTGGTAGAGATGTACGGCTGACAGGCTGCCGTTGTCGTTCGTCCCGTCGCGGTAGCTGATGCTGGCGTTGATGGCGGCGTTGCGTCCCTTGGTGCCGAAGCGCCGATAGAGTTGCATCTGGGCACTGACGTCGGCAGAGCGGCTCTCAGCCAGCGACTTGTTGCGCCGGTCGTTGACAATAAGCTGACTGTCGGCCATCAGCTGGCGGCTTTCATCACTGAGGGCATCGCTGACATAATTGAAGGGGTTGGCATTGAACGACGCATTGACCGACGATGACCGGCTGTCGGTTGTAGAAAAGCTGGCATTGGGACGAAAGGACAGGTTGGTGACGGAGTCCAGCGTCCATTGCAGGTTCATGTTTGCCGTCCAGTTATTGCTGCGTGAATAGCTTTGGTTCACGCTGTTAGAGAAAGCGCCGCCCCGTGTGTTGACGAAGTTCTCCGACCCGTTGCGGCTCCAGTTGTCGGCATCGTTGTGCGTCCAGGTAACCCTGCCGCTGGTCTTCAGTTTCTTGCCGTCTTCGTAGCTGATGTCCAGGGCGGCGGTCTTCAGCTCGCGCTGCCCCTGGTTGTTACCCCGGCCCCGTCCGCCACGACCGGAGAAGTTGCGCCCGTTGACGTTGTTGGCATTGCCCATGAAGGTGTAGCGCATGGCGCCGAAAGGCTTCATGGCGGTCAGACGGATGCCGTAGCGGTTGTCGGAACCGTAACCGATATCGGGATTGGCCTGCAGACCGTTGCGGGCACTGCGCTTCGTGACAAACTCCAGCACGAAGTCGTCCTCGCCATCGTCGACACCGGTCATGCGGCTCAGGTCGCTCTTCTCGTCGTATGCCTTCACCTTGTCAATGACATACGACGGCAGGTTCTTCATCACAGCCTCATTGTTGCCGGTCATAAAGTCACGACCGTCCATCTTGAACTTCTTCACCTCCTTGCCATTGACGGTAATCTTGCCGTCGTCGGCTATCTTGGCCCCTGGCAAAGCCTCTACCAGTGCCTCTATCACCGCCCCCTCAGGCACGGTGAAAGCGTCGGCATTGTAGACCACCGTGTCGTCCTTGACCACCATTTTCGGCAGATTGGCCGTCACCACCGTTTCCTTGAGCAGCAGGGCATCGGCATCGAGTCTGATTTTGCCAAGCTGCAGGGTGCGGCCGGCCGTCGTGTTGACCCGCTGCTCTTTAGGCTTGTAGCCCAAGTAGGAAACCCGCAGCAGATAGGTGCCGCCCCTGACATGGCCCAGCGAGAAGCGCCCCTGGGCATCGGAGACGGTACCGGCTACCAGCGTCGTATCGCTGTGACGGATAACATACAGCTGTGCTGTGGCTTTGACAAGCGACTCGCCGGTTGCTGCATCAACAATCTGTCCGCTGACCGCCGGTGTCTGGGCAGACAGACGGGCAACGGTCAGGCAGAAAAAGGCGAGTAGCCAACTTGTCCGTATCATATATCTGTGGGGTATTGCTTTTTCTTTTGACATGAATTTCCGCAAAAGGTTTATTCATGCAAAAGAAAAAGTTACCGCACAGTTATTTCAAGTAGTCGTCGAAATAGCGGGTGATGCGCTCATGCAGATGGACGCTGGCATGGCCCCGCATGTTGTGTTCCTCGCCAGGGTAGGCAAAGAAATCGGGTTGTGTGCCGGCCTTGACACAGGCATCGAGGAACGACAGGCAGTGCTGCGGCACCACGGTGGCGTCGTTATAGCCCGTGATGATCTGCAGCCGCCCTTTCAGGTTGCAGGCCTTGTCGATGAGGCTCGTCTTGGCATAGCCCTCGGGGTTAGACTGCGGTGTGCCCATATAGCGCTCGCCGTACATCACCTCGTACCATTTCCAGTCGATGACGGGACCGCCGGCCACACCCACCTTGAACACGTCGGGGTGGTTGAGCATCAGCGTGATGGTCATAAAGCCGCCGAACGACCAGCCGTGGACACCCAGGCGGTTCATGTCGACGTAGGGCAGCGAGCGCAGATAGTCGACGCCCTTCATCTGGTCTTGCATCTCTATCTGTCCCAGCTGGTGGAAGGTGGCCTGTTCGAACTGCAGGCCACGGTTCTCAGACCCTCTGTTGTCGAGGATGAAGACGATATAGCCCTTCTGTGCCATGTAGGTCTCCCAGGAGCGGCTGGCCCAGTGCCACGATGACTGTATGTTATGGGCATGGGGACCACCGTAGACGTAGACCACGGTGGGGTACTTACGGGCGGGGTCGAAGTCGGCGGGCTTCACCATGCGGTAGTAGAGGTCGGTCTGTCCGTCGGCGGCCTTGATGCTGCCGCACTCAAAGATAGGCTGCTGGTAGTCTTTCCACGGGTCTTCGGCATCTAAGAGGTTTGTGGGGCGCGGGGTCTTGGCGTTGACGTCAACGACATCGATGACGCGGGGACGTGTGGGGGTGGAGTAGCGGTCAACGAGGAAGTTGCCCGACGGTGACAGCTCGGCATTGTGTACGCCGTCGACCGTTTCCAGCTGCTTCACGGTGCCGGTCATGCTGACGCTGTAGAGACGCTGGTGCAGTGGGTGCTCCTTGTTGGCCTTGATGACGATGGTCTTCTGTTTGAGGTTAAAGCCCAGTACGTCTAAGACTACCCACGGTCCCGAGGTCAGCTGCTTCAGGCACTGGCCCTCAATATTAAATAGGTATAGGTGGTTGTAGCCGTCGCGCTGACTCTGCATGATGAATTTCGTGGCGTCCCAGGGCAGGAACCGGATGGGATGCAGCGGCTCGACGTACTTGTCGGAGGTCTCGTGGTCGAGTTCGGCCACAGGGTTGCCCGTGACGGCATCGTAGCTGACAAGGCGGCAGTCGTTCTGCGCACGGTTCAGTTCAAACATGTAGACGGTCTTGGCGTCGGGGCTCCAGGCAATATTGGTGAAGTAACAGACCCCCTCGGGGGATGACAGAGGGGTTAGATAGACTGTCTTGCCGGTCTTCAGGTCGTAGACGCCGACGGTCACCTGGTGGCTGGTCATGCCGGCCATGGGGTATTTGTCGGGCTCGTAGGTGGCTGAGCGGGGAAAGATGTCCACCTGCGGATAGTCGGTCACCATCGACTGGTCCATGCGGTAGAAAGCCAGGCGCTGACCGTCGGGACTCCAGAAGGTGCCCTTCTCGATGCCGAACTCATTGCGGTGTACGGACTGTCCGTAGACCACGTCGCGTGAGCCGTCGGTGGTCAGCTGGTGTTCATGACCCTCAGCGTCGGCCACGCAGAGCTGGTTGTCCCTGACGTAGGCCGTGGCCCGCGACACGGGGTTCCAGTCGTTGGCCGTCTGTGCCGAGAGGCTGTCCTGCCATACTATCTGGTGCTTCTTGAAGTCGAGCAAGAGGAACGACCGCTTGTTGCCTAAGGCCACGACAGGCTTGCCGGGGTAAGGGAAGGTGGCGTTCATCAGGTGGCGCACGTGGTGGTCATCGTCGCTGTTGGCCCATTTGTTAACGTCGTCAAGGGTGAAGAGCAGCGTCGATTTACCCGTCTTGACATTGACAAGGCGGCACTCCTCAACATCGGTCTGCACCAGCTGGTCGCCCCACCACGTCAGCCACATGTTCTTGGGCTGCAGGTTGTGGTAGTTGGTGCCGCCGAAGTTCAGGTCTTCCAGCGTAAAAAGCTTTTGTTGGGCCGTCATGGTCAGTGCGGACAGTGCCAGCAGGGCTGTCAGAAACTTAATCTTCATCATCGTCAAACCGGTTGCGTCGCTTGTCAAAATCGCGTTTCCCGGGCTTGCCGCCAAATGTCGGTTTCCCTTTCTTGTCGCCATAGCCAGGCTTGCCCGACCTGCCGGGGCGTGTGTCACGGTCGCCATAGCCGGTCTTTCCGCTGAAGGAAGTCTTTCTGGGCCTGCGGTCTTCAAGCACATCGTGGCGGTGGAAGGTAAACGAGCGGATGTCGCCCTCTTCGTTCTGTTCCTGCTCCTCCATGCGCTGCTTGAAGTCGCGGTTCTTCTTGAAACGGTGCTTCTCGGCCATCTGGCGCTTCTCGTCATCGGTCTTCACGGCACCGCCCTCGGCGCGGAACACGTTCATCTTGCCGTCGAACATCTGGTACTTACGGAACTCACACTCCAGCGAGCCATTATAAAGAGGTATCTTAATGCTGGGCTTCAGACCTATCTGGTCGAAGCATTCTTCGCGGTAGGAGAGTACCCAGGCATCGTTTCCCGTGAACTCATGCTTCAGGCGCTCACCAATCATCTTGTAGGTGCCCAGCAGGTCGGGCGTGGAGATACGCTCGCCGTAGGGCGGGTTGGTTACCATGATGCTCTTCTGCTGCGGCTGCTTAAACTGCTTGAAGTCCTGCTGCTCAACGGTGATGCTGCTTGAGAAGCCTGCCGCCTTGACATTGAGGCGGGCGGTGTTCACAGCCTTCGTGTCGATGTCGTAGCCATAGATATGGTGGTTGAACTCGCGCTCCTGCGAATCGTCGTTGTAGATGCGGTCGAAAAGGTCGGCATCGAAGTCGGGCCACTTCTCGAAGGCATACTCCTTGCGGAACAGTCCTGGTGCCATGTTATGGGCAATGAGGGCTGCCTCGACGAGCAGCGTGCCCGAGCCGCACATGGGGTCGATGAAGTCGGTCTCGCCCTGCCAGCCCGTCATGAGAATCATGCCGGCAGCCAGCACCTCGTTCAGCGGGGCCTCTACCGACTCCTGACGGTAGCCGCGGCGGTGCAGCGACTCACCGCTGCTGTCGAGCGACAGCGTGCAGTGGTCTTCGGCAATATGCATGTTCAGCCGTATGTCGGGGCTGCTCACCGATATGTTAGGGCGCTTGCCTGTGCGCTGGCGGAACTGGTCGACGATGGCGTCCTTCACCTTGTAGCTGACGAACTTTGAGTGGCGGAACTCCTCGGAGAACACCACGGCATCGACGGCGAAGGTCTTGTCGTTGTCCAAGTACTGCGACCAGTCAATCTTGCCAATCTGTTCGTAGACATCGTCGGCACTCTTGGCTTTGAAGCGGGCAATGGGTTTCAGAATCTTGATAGCGGTGTGCAGCTGGAAGTTAGCGCGGTAGAGCATCTCCTTGTCGCCGGTGAACGACACCATGCGTCGTCCTATTTGTACGTCGTTAGCCCCCAGCTGGGTCAGTTCTTTCGCCAATACAGGCTCTAAGCCCATGAAAGTCTTGGCGATAATGTCGAATGTTGGTTCCATTAAATCAATAAAAAAGCGTATTTCAGGATGCAAAGGTACATTAAAAACGACATAAAAACAAAATATTTCCAAAAATAATTTCAAATTTGAAAATAATTATGTACTTTTGCGCTGATGTTAGAGCAGTTCTTGGCAACACAGCATAGTACGGTAGGCATGGAAGTGCTGGTGTGGGTAGTAGGTACTATCCTGCTACTGTCTTTTGTCGCACTGTTATTCTACCAGCGCCGAATGGGCAAAGAACTGCAGTCGGAGCTGGCTCAGCTGGCCAAGGTCAAGAAGAATAACATTGAATATGAGCTTGTGCTGAAAGCCATGAAGCTCAGCACCTGGCATATTGACGCCGAGGCCCGTACCATTACCTACGACAACGACTACCGTGGGCGTGATGACTGTTTCATGGTTCCCCCCGACACACCCCTTGACGAGCTGTTCAGCCGCGTGGCTCCCAGCGACAAGGCCCATTTCATGAAGGCCATTGATGCCATCTGCATGGGGCATACGGACGAGTATCATGAGATTTGCCAGATTAAGGTGCCGCATAGTGACAAGTATTATTGGTCGGAAGCTTATGCCACCGTGGCATCGCGTAACACCGAGGGACTGCCGAAGACCATTGTCGGCACATCCATGCGTGTAGACGAACGGAAGGCCATGGAGACTGCCCTGATGGAAGCCCGCAACAAGGCCGAGGAGAGCGACCGCCTGAAGTCGGCCTTCGTGGCCAACATGAGCCATGAGATACGTACGCCGCTGAACGCCATCATCGGCTTCACCAGCGTGCTGCCCGACGTGCAGGGTGATGAAGAGCGGCGCGAGCTCATCAACCTTATTCAGGAGAATAACCAGAAGTTGCTGACCATCATCAACGACGTGATGAACATCTCGAAGATAGAGTCGGGCAAGGAGCAGCTGGTTATGTCAACCTTTGAACTGAACGGCATACTGCAGTCTGTGGCCGACATGTTTGTACCCAAGTTGCAGGATGGCGTGAACCTGTCTACCATGTTTGCCCTGGGGGCGCTGGACATCACCACCGACCTGAGCCGCTTCATGGAGGTCATGAACCACCTGCTGGCCAACTCCGTGAAGTTCACGTCGCAGGGCAGTATCATCGTGGGTTACGATGCGCCGGCCAACAAGCGGTTGCGCATCTGGGTGAGAGACACCGGCAAGGGTATTGCTCCAGAGCATCAGGAGCGTGTGTTTGAGCGCTTCTTCAAGGTCGATGAGTATATACCGGGGGCAGGCCTCGGACTGAGCATCTGCCGCACCATGGCCTACAGCATGGGCGGCGAGGTTGGTGTGGAGTCAACATTAGGCGAGGGTTCCACCTTCTGGTTCGAACTGCCGGTATAGTTTACTCCTAACTCCTAACTCCTAACTCCTAACTCCTAACTCCTAACTCAGTATTTGTAAAAGCTCCACAACCGTCCGTCCTTGCTGAGGGTCAGATGGTCGTTGTCAAGCACGTCGATTTTCAGGCGGATGTTGTCGAAGGGTTTGAAGCCAAACCCCTGTTCAACGTTCAGCGTGTCGTTCTTTCCCCCGTAGATGGAGTAGCAGTGTATGAAGAGACTGTCGCCCACATGCTGGAAATTGCCGAAGACCTCGTTCATCAGGAAGGTGCCTTCCACCAGACGGAACTCCACGATACTGCCTGCGAAACTCAGGTATCTGCTGTCAGAGCCGGTCATGCGCCACTGGCCCAGCAGGTCGCCGGCATCGCCGCCTTCCTGGCAGGCTGTCAGCAGGATGGCTGCTGCCACTATGCAGCGTTTAAAGAATCTTGCCATGATAATTGATTTTCAGATTAAACGTCGAACAGTCGCCGTAGATGTTACCTTTGTCCAGGGCGTAGGCCGCTGACACCTGCCAGGGGCCAGCTTGGTAACTGCCCTGCACCATGGCGTCGAAGGAGTGGTGCTTATGGGGCAGCGGCACGTTATAGGTGCCCCAGCCCTCGCGATACGAGCCCTTGACGAGATACGACAGGCGGTCGGTAATCTCGCCGTTGATGCCGGCGTGCCAGGCTTTGATGCGGTTGTCGCGGAACTGGCTGTAGCCGTCCTCGTTGTAGACGGGCGAGTTGATGAGTGCCGTGCCGGGCGTCATGCCATAGTGCGAGTAGCCGCCGTAGAAGCCGTGGTTGTAGTAGTCGTCGCGGCCGGTTACGAAGTCGGTAATCTGGCTGCGCACAGGCTCTGGGTAGTCGCCGTTGTCCCAGTGCAGGGGTCCCGACTGGTTCGACGACTGGAAATATTCCACGACAGCGCTGCGTACTGCCTGCCTGCCTGCCGACTTGTTGCTGTAGTGTAGTCCCCAGAGACCGTCCCATCCATTGCCTTTGCGTATGCCTGAACCGTCCTCAAAGGGATTGTCGAGATAAGCCTCCAGCAGGTGCTCGCCGTCGATGTTCCATCCTATCTGGTAGGTCATCATGCCGATATGGTTGCCGTAGACCCAGTCCTCGCCGGCGCCATGCTCGTAGTAGTTGCTGTCGCCTAAGGGCAGTATCACGTTCAGGAAGTCTTTCAGACTGGTGGTCTTCTCCTTTGTCAGAATCTTGTCTGCCCGGCGGTAGTGATAGGTGCCGCCCATTTGTACGGCATGCTCTATGCCTACCGTGACAACGATGGCCTTCTCGGGATTGGAGCGGAGGTAGAGGTGCTTCTGGTGGTAATAGGTGTCGGTGATGTAACTGGCGTTGACGTTGGGCGCCTGCATGAACAGTTCCTCGCGGTAGCCGCTATCCAGGAATTTGCCGTAGCCGAAGTCGAAGTGAATGTTGAGCCACCCGGCCGTATAGGGAACTGCCCAGAAGTCGCTGGTGCCGAAGTGCAGCTGTGGCACAGGCTTGGCGTTGGTGCCTTTGACAAACGAGCCTACGGAGAGCTGGTTGTTACGCAGCACGGCATCCTCTTCACGGCTGCCCGCCTCGACGTAGAACGACTGCCACGACAGGTTGGCGAAGCACTGCTGCAGGTAGGCCTGATGGTCGCCATGCAGCGTGGCCATGCCGTCGACGGATCCCTTCAGCGTGAAGTCGCCGCCCAGGGCATGGCTGACGTTGACAGCCCCCCTGAGGTAGGCCGTGTTAGGCCGTGTGGCCAGCACGTGGTGGCGGTTGGTGGTCAGTTGGTAGGCCGTGTGGCTACCCGTTCCTACGGCCGTCTCCGCCGTCAGGTCGTAGGTTATCTGCGTGTCTTGTGCCGTCGTGGTCTTGGACAGCAGCATGAGACCGCATAATATAATAAGGTGTAGGTGACGCATCATAATGGTATCTGCATTTTAAAAAACCGGGAGTGTCGTCACGACAGTCCCGGTTGTTTCTAACTAACTTATTATCAACTATTCATTACTCATTCTGGGTGCAAAGTTAAGCAGAAAAACCTGTTTTTGTATCGTTGGAAGTGAAAAAAAAAACGTAAACGTTTGCGTAATTCGGTTAAAATTTCTATCTTTGCAGCGTTGTAACCTTTTCTCTTATGGCAAAGCAAAAACATAGGATTTCGTTAAAGGACCTGGCACAGGAACTGGGTGTCAGCATAGCCACGGTCAGCCGTGCGCTACACTCATCGCCTGAGATAGGCAAGGAGATGCAGGAGCGTGTGAAGAGCCTGGCCAAAAAACTAAACTACCGTCCGAACCCCTTTGCACAGAGCCTGCGCAAGGAGGCGCCTAAGGTCATTGGTGTGGTGGCGCCAAACATGGTGACCCACTATTATTCGGCCGTTCTCGACGGCATCGAAGATGAGGCCCGAAAATCAGGCTATAGCGTCATCAGTGCCAACACCCACGAGGACTGCGAGGCTGAGCGACTGGCTGTCGACAACTTCATTGACCTGCATGTGGTGGGCATCATTGCCTGTCTGGCACAGAGCACCACCGACTACAGCCACTTCGAGGAAATCAGCGAGATGGGCATCCCCCTGGTGTTCTTCGGACGTACCTGTCTCACCGACCGCTTCTCGTCGGTCACGGCCAATGGCGACGAGGCTGCCCAGCAAGCCACGCAGCATCTCATCGACACCGGCTCACGGCGCATAGCCTTTGTCGGCGGTCCTAACCATCTTGATATGGTGCGCCGTCGTAAGCATGGCTATTTAGAGGCCCTGCGCGACAATAAGATACCCGTCGACCGCACGCTGGTGGTATGCGACAACATCGACTATGACATTGCCATGAAGAATACTATCGGCCTGTTGCAGCGCCCCGACCGGCCCGATGCCATCGTGGCCTTCAACGACATCATCACCTTTGCCGCCTTCAATGCCATCAAGCAGTGCGGCCTGAGCATACCCGACGACGTGGCCCTGATAGGGTTTACCGACGATGTGCATGCCCAGTACACCACGCCCCGCATGTCGGCCATCGAAGACCAGTCGTTCCGCATGGGGCAGGTGGCCTGCCGCTTGTTGCTGGGCCATATCCAGGGCGAGACGCTCGTCCGCAAGGAGATTGTGCCTCAAAAACTTGTTATCCGCGACACTTCTGCAAAATGCTGAGTTGTATAGTACAAACCTAAGACCATCTGGAAAAAATATGCGAAAAATTCTGGTAACCCTGGCTGTGACTCTGCTGTCTTCATTGACTCAGGCAGCCATACCCGATATGAAGTTCCGACGTCTCGACACCCGTGATGGCTTGTCCAATTCCCAGGTCATCTGCACCATGCAAGACTCCAAGGGCTACGTCTGGATAGGCACACCCTACGGCTTGAACCGTTATGACGGCTACAGGGTGAAGACCTTCTATTCAGACCCGCGCGACACCACCAGCCTGAGGTCAAACTATGTCGATGGCATCTTCGAGGCCGGCGACGGACGGCTGTGGCTGAAGCAGGGCATGAGCTACTCTATCTTCAATCCCGCCACCGAGAAGTGTGACCGCCACCCCGAGCGCTGGTTCGAGGCCCATGGCATCCTTGGCGGTATTGAGCGTGTCTACATCGACAACGAGAAGGACATGTGGGTGAAGACCTATGTCAACACCTTCTGCCATTACAATGCCCGTACCGGGAAGGTTACCCAGCTGCCCATGGGCTATGGCCCCGACGACTTCCCCTTAGAGACGGCCGTGTCGTCGTTTGCCGAGCGGGGCAAGGAACTGCTCATCTCTACGGTGAATGGCGAGATTATCACCGTTGATAAGGAGAAGGATAAGATTACAGGCCGTGACACCTATCTCTCAGAACAGGGACTGGCCAGCAACCAGGACTGCAAGCTGAGAATCGACAGGAGTGGCAACCTCTGGATACTCGCTATCGGGCGCACCTTCGTCTACGATGCGAAAGCACGCCATTGGTACCACTCCGCACAAGAGGCGCTCAGGGCCTGGGGCTTTGCCGATGTGCCTGACGAGATGGAGATATGGGACGTCAAGGAGGATGGCAAGCAACTCTGCTGGTTCGCTACCGATCGTGGAGGCCTCTATGTGGCCGATATGAAGACCAAGGCGATGCGACAGTTCAAGTCAGACAAGCATGACGAGACCACCATTAGCGACAATACCTTGCGCTGCCTCTTTGTCGACCGCCATGACCGCGTCTGGATAGGCTCCTATATGAATGGCCTGAATCTCTTTGCGGGCAACACCTCCACCTTCCGCAATCTGGAACTGGGCGTGGTCAACACCGTGTGCTTCGACCGTCATGGCTACACCTGGCTCGGCACCAACGACGAGGGCATCAAACGCTATAACAACAAAACCGGCGAGACCGTCGTATATAACCGTGAGAACAGCGGCATCGCCACCAATACCATGGTGGGCTCGCTGGTTGCCAGCGACGGCTCTGTCTGGTTCGGCACCTACGAGGGCGGACTCATACACATCAAAAACGGACAGGTGACTAATATACGTGCCACCGGCGACACCTTAGGACTGGTCAACAACAACGTATGGACGGTCTGTGAAGACCAATACCACAACATCTGGCTGGGACTGCTCGGTGGCGGCGTGCAGCGCATAGACCACCGTACGGGTCGCTTCACTACTTTCCGCATGAGTAACTCTATCCTGCCCACCGATTATATCTCTACTATCACCCGTACCAAGAAGGGATGGCTCATGGTGGCACACTCCAGATACTACTCGCTCATCAACCCTAAGACGCTGCACATTGTCAACTATAACCTCACGGAACTGCATCCTGAAATGGGACTCACCGAGGCTACCACCTGCGGTATGGAGGACAGCCGCGAACTGGCCTGGCTGGGCACCACCTCCGGGGCTATCGTCTTTGACCGTAAGTCGGGGCGCGCCTGGCTGCTCGACATGAAGTCAGGACTCTTCGGCTCTTCTGTCAACGGCATAGCCGAAGATGATAGCCACACAATGTGGCTCGTCACCGACCATGGCATATCCAATGTTGTACCCCAGCGGCAGGACGACGGATCCTACACCTTCATTGTACGCAGCTACAACAACCGCGACGGCCTGCAGAACGGACCTTACAACCAGCGCTCCATCAGCGTCTCGACGTCAGGTTACGTGCTTGTGGGCGGTCATGGCGGACTGGACATTCTCAACCCCAAGAACATGGGGAAGGGGCGCATGAAGGAGGAACCCGTCTTCAGCGGCCTGCAGGTGTTCGACCAGGATATCGAGGTGGGGCAGGAGGTCGACGGCCGCGTCATCCTCGACGAGGTGCTCAACAACTGCCGTCAGCTCAGGCTGCGCTACTATCAGCCCTTCACTATCCAGCTGGCCAGCTCCAGCGGCGAAATCCATAACCGCTCGCGCTTCGTCTACCGTCTGGAGGGCTTCAACGACAACTGGGTGAAGACGTCGGAGCTGAATCCCAACATCACCTATATGTCGCTGCCAACAGGCACCTACACCCTCTGTGTGCGTATGCTCAACGACAACGGCACCATCGGCGACGATGAGAGCCGCATCGACATCACCATCCTGCCACCGTTCTACCGCTCCTGGTGGGCTGTCCTGCTCTATATCCTGCTGGGCTGCTGCCTGGCCTTCCTCTGGTATCGTCGCACCGTGCGCCGCCACTCAGAGCATATCGCCCTGGAGCACCAGCGCCGTGAGCTGGAGAAGCAGCAGTGGATGAGCGAGATGAAGGCCCAGATGGCCCAACAGCCGCAATGGGCCACCCCCAAACAGGAGGAGCCGCTGCTGTTCCGTCCGAGTATCGGCGAGCTCGTGGGCTTCGTCAAAGACCGCGTGGAGGGTTTCCGTCTGCCTGACGGACGCCGTCCTAAGCTGTCGTTCCACTCCTCACTCAACCGCTTCACCATGAGTTTCGACTCTGCCCTGCTTTCCCGTATGATGGACATCCTGCTGGGGAATGCCGTGAAGTTCTCACCTCAGGGCAGCCGCATCCGCGTCAGCATGGCACTCGCCGGCAACAACATGGCCGAAATCCGGGTGGCCGACCGCGGACTGGGCATACCTGAGGAGGCCCGTGCCCACATGTTCGACGCCGCTGCCGACGCCGGTATCGGACTGAACACGGTGAAGCGCATCGTCGACCTGCACCGTGGCAACGTCAGCACCGCCGACAACCCCGACGGCGGCACCATCTTCGTCATCCAACTGTCTGCCGACCTGCCCATGCCCGCAAGTACCGAGCCCGTGGTAGAGGATGCCGTGCTCATGGATTAGCCAGCCCACATGAGCGCTTCAATATTGTGTAAAAAACCTAAAAACAACTTGATAATGAAACTAACCAATGTATTCGTATCGCTGCTCTTGGCAGGAGGACTGACAGCGCAGGCCGCTGAAGTCAGCAAGCGGGGGAACGCCGTAACCATCAGGCCCGACGGCGGACCGGCCAAGGTCATCCGTCTGCAAATTGTCAACGACAACATCATCCGCGTCCAGGCCACGCCTGAGGCTGACCTGCCGCAGAAACCGGCCAGTCTGATGGTGGTGCCACAGGACGATACCTTCCAGGCTTTCAAGATGTCCAGACCCGTGCCCTACGTGGTGGCCGTGAGCACACAGCGTATGGCCGTCATCGTGAACACCAATAACGGACGCGTGGAGTTCCAGGACAACAATGCCAAGCCCCTGCTGCGCGAGCTGCCCGGCGGCTGCGGCAAGCAGTTCTGGCCGTTCACCGTGCCAGAGCGGGAATACGGCCTGAAGGGCGGTGCCCCGCTGACCGAGGAGATGAAGCACGGCTGGACGTGGCAGATGACCTTCGACTCGCCCGACGACGAAGCTTTCTATGGCATGGGACAGCACCAGTCGGAGGAGTTCAACATGAAAGGCAAGAACGAAGACCTCTTCCAGTATAACACCAAGGTGTCGGTGCCCTTCGTCGTGTCTAACAAGAACTACGGCCTGCTCTGGGACTCCTACAGCTACTGCCGCTTCGGTTCGCCTCATGACTACCTGCAGCTGAACCGTGCCTTCAAGCTCTTCGACAAGGACGGCGCTGAGGGACACCTCACGGGCACCTATACCGCCAAGGACGGCAAGACGCTGGTACGTGCTGAGGACAGCATCTACTACGAATACGGCACGCCGGAGAAGTCGGAGATTGCCCGCCTCACCGACAATGGCGGTATCAAGAACCTGCCGAAGGACTTTAACTTGCAGGGTGCCAACGTCGTCTATGAGGGCTTCGTCGAGGCCCCGCAGACGGAGCTCTACCAGTTTATCCTCTACTATGCCGGCTACGTCAAGGTGTTCATCGACGGCAAGGAGGTGGTGGCCGAGCGCTGGCGCACCGCCTGGAATCCCAACAGCTATAAGTTTACCGCCCAGCTGACAAAAGGGCGTCGCACGCCCCTGCGCATAGAGTGGCAGCCTGACGGCGGCGAGTCGTACTGCGGCCTGCGTGTGGCCGAGCCCCGCAGCGCCAAAGAGCGCGGCCAGCTGTGCATCTGGAGCGAGATGGCCCGCGACCTCGACTACTATTTCATTGCCGGCCGCAACCTCGATGAGGTCATCGGCGGCTATCGCCAGCTTACCGGCCGTGCCTCGCTCTATCCCAAGTGGGCTCTGGGTTTCTGGCAGAGCCGTGAGCGCTATAAGACCAGTGCTGAGATTGAGCAGACGCTGGGCGAGTTCCGCCAGCGCCAGATACCCATCGACAACATTGTGCAGGACTGGAACTACTGGCCCGAGGACCAGTGGGGCAGCCATCAGTTCGAGGCATCGCGCTACCCCAATCCGCAGGCCATGCTCGACAGCGTCCACCAGATGCACGGCCGCTTCATGATCAGCGTGTGGCCCAAGTTCTATTGCAACACCGACAACTACAAGGCCCTCGACAGCCGGGGCTGGATGTACCGCCAGTCGTCGAACGACGACATCCACGACTGGGTGGGACCGGGTTATAAGAACGGCTTCTACGATGCTTACGATGCCGGTGCCCGCCGCCTGTTCTGGCAGCAGATGGACGAGAACCTCTATTCCAAGTATAACAAGAAGGGGGTGGCCGGCGTCGATGCCTGGTGGATGGACGCCTCGGAGCCTAATGTGCGCGATTGCACGCCCATGTGGTATCGCAAGGCACTCTGCGGCCCCACGGCCCTGGGCACGTCGACAGAGTATTTCAATGCCTACAGCACCGTCAATGCCGACGCCATCTACAACGGCCAGCGCTCTGTGTGGAAGAGTCGTAAGAACGAGCCACGCGTCTTCCTGCTCACCCGCAGCGGCTTTGCCGGCGAGCAGCGCTACTCCACCGCCACCTGGAGCGGCGACATCGGCACCCGCTGGGAGGATATGCGTGCCCAGATGACGGCCGGCCTGAACTTCTCGCTCTCAGGCATCCCCTTCTGGGGTATGGACCAGGGCGGCTTCTGCGTGGAGAACCGCTACATGGCCGCCCAGCAGGAGTACGACCGCACCGGGCGCGAGAACGACGACCTGAAGGAGTGGCGTGAGCTGCAGACCCGCTGGAACCAGTTCGGCGCCTTCATCCCCCTGTTCCGCAGTCACGGACAGTGGCCGTTGCGCGAAATCTGGAACATCGCCCCCAAGGAGCATCCCGCCTATCAGTCGTTCGTCTATTACGACCAGCTGCGCTACCGTCTCATGCCCTACCTCTACTCGCTGGCCGGATGGGTACACTTCCGCGACTACACCATGATGCGCGCCCTGGTGATGGACTTCGGTGGTGACCGCGAGGTAGAGAACATCGGCAACCAGTGGATGCTGGGACCGGCACTCATGGCCTGTCCCGTGGGCTACTACAAGGCCCGCAGCCGCCAGGTGTACTTCCCCAAGCAGTGTGGCTGGTACAACCTCTATACCGGTGAGCACCTCAACGGCGGACAGACCTTGGACGTGCCTGCTCCCTATGAGCAGATTCCCGTCTTCGTGCGCGAGGGTGCCATCATCCCCTTCGGTCCGCTGATGCAGTGGAGCGACGAGAAGCCTGCCGAACTCATTAACCTCTACGTATATGCCGGACAGGACGGGCGCTTCCAGCTCTACGAGGACGAGGGTACCAACTATAACTATGAGCGTGGCAGCTATGCCACCATCGACATCAGCTACAATGACCAGGCATGCACCTTGACCTTTGGCCAGCGCCAGGGCTCGTTCAAGGGTATGCTCAAGCAGCGTCGCTTCAACGTCGTGTTTGTCACCCCCGGCAATGCACGCAAGCTGCAGTTGGACAATCCGCAGGGCACCATGGTGCAGTATGACGGCAAGGCCATCACCGTGAAACTATGACCTCCGCTTATTATAAAATATGAGAAGACATTCAAGGTAATAAATAAGATTACGAACATGAAAAAGTACCTTTTAATGCTGTTTCTTCTGATGAGTTTGACATCCTCTGCTCAGAGTTTGACAAATGAAGGCTCCACTTATCCGATATATTGTATTGTATACGGCTATATAGGATGGGATGATGAATTGAATGCCATAATATCGATGAATCAGAAAGAGAAAATGAGTTATCTGTGTAATATGGAAGGCCAGCCCATTGCCTTTAATTCCGTTCCTCAGATAATAAACTATATGGCGAAACTTGGATGGGTATATGTAGATAATGTAACCATTCAAAACTCTTTGCGCTTTATAATGAAAAAAATGGTGAAAAGCGACGAAGAGGCTTTAGAGAAAATGAAAATAATGACGAAGGACGAAATAAAGAAAGCCCGAAAAGAAAAGGGGCTCGATTAGTAGCCCAGCGGGTCAGTTCAAGTTATATCAAAAATTGTTGGTTATGAAAAAATTGTTTTTGAGTTTTGCACTACTCGCAATGAGTGGGTTATCTTTTGCACAGAAACAAGTGACGATTAAGGGTGGCACCATCGTCCCTGTAGAGGCTGTCAAGAATGTGCGTGCTACAGATGTTCTAGTGGGGCAGAATGTGGACTTCAGAGTTACGCGAGATATTATTGTTGATGGAATTGTCGCCATTCCTGCTGGCACAATAGTTAAGGGAAACGTTTACGAGGCTAAGCGTTCGATGGCTTTTGGAACGAAAGGCCGTCTCGGTATCAAGCTTAGATACTTGAACCTGCCATCAGGTGATGTCGTAAATTTTGCATCGTCCGATGTCTATGTTCAGGGTAAGAATCGAACAGCAATATCTATTATTGTATTCTGCTGCACCTGCCTGCCATTCCCTTGTGGGTCAAGGGCAGAACTGGTAACGGGCGTAGAATATGATGCAACCGTGGCGAACAATACGACCGTAACGATAGAATAAGTAGCACAGCGGGCCTGTCCACCTTGTGTACATGAAGATGGTGAAATGGAATTATTTGGATAAGTATGTCAGATAAGAACAACGAGCTGGAAATCTCGACATGGCAGAAGACAGAGCCAGACGTAAAATCATTATGAAGATGGCAGATTGGAAAACTCTTTTAGAGCGGTATCTGCAAATCTCAGACCGTGATATTCTACCAGATGCAGGCTCTGTGACACACGAAGAAGCAGAGACAAAGGCTTTAGTAGAATACGAGAAGTTTTGGAGGATTCAGGATCAGTCTTTCCTCTCAGATTTTGATAAGTTGTTGGAAGAATTAAAGTGAAAGTTTTGATAAAAACCGTAATGATGAGAAAAGCTATTCTGATGATGGTTGCCTGGCTGGCGGTACTGGCGGTGCAGGCCCGCGAGCGGGTGAACTTCGACCGCGACTGGTGCTTCCTGCTGGCCGACACGGCACGGATGGCGCAGAGAGACTATGACGATGCCTTCTGGCGTCGGCTGGACGTGCCTCACGACTGGGCCATCGAGGGTGACTTCCACGTAAGCAACCCCAGCGGTGCCAGCGGCGGTGCGCTGCCTGGCGGGGTGGGGTGGTACAGGAAGCACTTTGCCATTGACAACCTGAAGTTGAATGGTGAGAAGTTCTACCTGGAGTTCGACGGCGTGTATATGAACAGCACCGTCTATGTGAACGGCCGTGAGGTGGGATACCGTCCCTACGGCTACAGCTCGTTTGAATATGACATCACACCGTATGTGGTGGAGGGCGACAACGTGGTGGCGGTACGTGTGGACAACAGCGACCAGCCCAACTCGCGCTGGTATTCGGGCTGTGGCATCTACCGCCACGTGTGGCTGACACGCACCCATCCCATCCATGTGAAGCACTGGGGTGTGTACGTGCATCACGGCAAGGTGGAGGTGGACTATGAGAACCCTACGGGACAGAAGGTGAAGGTGAGGAACATGTGGCTGGACCGCGAGGGAAGGCCCACGAGCATACGACGGCCCCACCTGTGGTCGTGCGACGACCCTTATACCTATAAGGTGCGCACGCAACTCATCAGCGGCGGAGAGGTGGTTGACGAGGTGGAGACGGTGACGGGTTTCCGTAACTTCCGTTTCGATGCGAAGACCGGCTTCTGGCTTAATGGGCGCAACATGAAGCTGAACGGTGTCTGCGAGCATCACGACTTCGGCTGCCTGGGCGCTGCCCTGAACGAGGATGCCCTGCACCGTAAGCTCTCCAGGCTGAAGGCGATGGGTGTCAATGCCATCCGTTCGAGCCATAACCCGCCGGCACCCGAACTGCTGGCCATGTGCGACACGATGGGGCTGATAGTGATGGACGAGTCTTTCGATATGTGGCGCCGCCGTAAGTCGGCCGGCGACTATGCCCGTTTCTTCGACGAGTGGCACGAGCGCGACCTGACGGACCTGGTGCTGCGCGACCGCAACCACCCCTCGGTGCTGATGTGGTCGATAGGCAACGAGGTGCTGGAGCAGTGGTCGAGTGCCGAGGCCGACACCCTGACGCTGGAGCAGGCTAACCTGATACTGAATGCCGGTCATGACGCATCGACGCTGGCCAAGGATGGCGAGATGAGCGTGCAGTCGCTGCTGACGCAGCATCTGGCCAACATCGTCAGGCGCTACGACCAGACGCGTCCCATTACGGCGGGCTGTAACGAGCCGTCGCCAGGTAACCACCTCTTCAAGAGCGGTGCCCTGGACATCGTAGGCTACAACTACCACCACCAGTGGGTGAAAGACGTGCCGCGAGACTTCCCCGACAAGCCCTTCATCTTCACAGAAAGTGTCTCGGCCCTGCAGACACGTGGCTACTACCGTATGCCCAGCGACAAGGTCTACGTGGCACCTGAGGAATGGTGGAAACCCTATACCGACCCCTCGTTCATGTGTTCCAGCTACGATAACTCACGCGTGCCCTGGGGCTCTACCCATGAGGAGACGTGGGATGTGGTGAAGCATACACCTTACGTGGGCGGACAGTTCATCTGGACGGGCTTTGACTATATCGGCGAACCTACCCCCTATGGTTTCCCGGCACGCTCGTCTTACTTCGGCATCATCGACCTGGCCGGTTTCCCCAAGGACTCGTACTATATGTACCAGAGCGAGTGGACACAGAAGCCCATGCTCCACCTCTTCCCGCACTGGAACTGGCAGGAGGGACAGACCATTGACCTGTGGGCCTATTACAATCAGGCTGACGAGGTAGAGCTGTTCGTCAACGGTCGCTCGCAGGGCATTCGCCGCAAGGATGACCACACGTACCATGTGGCTTGGCGCGTGACGTATGAGCCGGGCGAGGTGAAGGCTGTCAGCCGCAAGGACGGCAAGACCGTCTGCGAGCAGACCATCCGTACAGCCGGACCGGCAACAGCCATCCGCCTGAGCGTTGACTATCAGGGCCACGACCTCACCTTTGTCAGTGCCGAGGTGGTGGATGCGCAGGGCAATCTCTGTCCCTGGGCTGAAGACCAGATTTGCTTCACCGCCACAGGTGGGGCCAGGGTGGTAGGCACCGACAATGGCTGTCAGACATCGATGGAACGCTTCACGGCACCGAAGCGCAAGGCTTTCTTCGGCCGCTGTCTGGTGGTGGTCAAGGGCGGCGGACGGCTGGAGGCCGTGTCACCTATGTTGAAGACGGCAAAGATGGTGATTGAGTAGTTTGTATTTAAAGAGTAGGGTAATGAGAAACAGAATTCTGTCAATGCTGACGGCAGTGCTGATGGCCGTCACCGTTAGCGCTGAGAAACGCGACATCCACATCTTGGCAACCAACGACATGCATGCTGCTATCGGTGCGTTCCCACAGTTAGCGGCGCTCATCGACAGCCTGCGTAGCACCGACCCCAGCCTGCTGGTGTTCTCGGCAGGTGACAACCGTACGGGCGACCCTTTGAACGATAAGTATGAGATTCCGTCCTATCCCATTGTGGCGCTGATGAACCTATTGGGATTCGATGCATCGGCCCTGGGCAACCACGACTTTGACAGCGGCACGCTGAAACAGATGGTGGGCCTGAGTGCTTTCCGCTACCTCTGTGCCAATATCCATATTGATGACACGGTGGGCATCAGCACGCTGCCCTGTCAGGTGTTTGATGTCGTTGGCGTGAAGGTGGGCGTCGTGGGCGCCATACAGGTAGGCAAGAACGGCATACCCAGCAGTCACCCCGACAACCTGCACGGCATCAGCTTCGTGCCGGCCGCCGATGTGCTGCCTCAGTACGAGTGGATGCGGCAAGAGTGCGACGTCACCATCCTGCTGTCACACCTGGGATATTTCACCGACGTGGAGATGGCCAGTGCCTTTCCTTGGCTAGACCTGATCATCGGCGGACATACGCACAAGCAACTGACGGCTGAGGAGGCGCTGCACAACGGCGTGCTTATCACCCAGTCGGGCGGCTATCTGCAGCGTGTTGCCTACATCACGCTGACTATCGACGGCGGTCGGGTGATGGACAAAAAGGTAGAGTATATCGACGTGAAGAACTATGGCAAGAGCAATAAGGTGGTTGAGGCAATGGTGAGTGAGTTTGCCAAGAATCCACGGTTCAGGCGCGTGCTGGCTCAGGCGGAGACGCCCTTCGGCGTGAAAGAAGAGCTGGGCTGCATGATGTGTGACGCCTATATTGACGCCTATGATGCTGACGTGGCATTGGCCAATCCCGGCGGCGTGCGCCTTTCAAGCCTGCCTGCCGGCGATGTGACCGTGCTTGACGTGTTGAAGCTCGATCCTTTTGATAATCAGATTGTCGTGGCAGAGCTGACGGGTCGCCAGCTGCTCGATTTCATGATGAATGTGAGCCAGGGACGTTTGCGCAGCTTCCCCTTTGTTGGCGGTATGCGTTGCGAGCTGACGCCTGACGAGAAGGATGGCACGCAACTGAAAACCGCCAAGCTGTTGACGCTTGACGGTAAACGGTTTGACATGAAACGGAAGTACCGGGTGGTGACTAACAGCTATGTCGCTTCTACATGCAAACTGCCGATGGAGACAGCACAGGTGCAGAAAGAGCTGACCACCGATGCGGTGATGCGCTATCTGGAGAAGCAAGGGAAGGTCAGTTACAAAGGCGTGCGACGGCTGACCTTCAAATAGATTTCGCTCCCCTTGCTTGATGTCAGGGTAGAGGTTGGCGACTTCTTATTTGTAGTCGCGAATCAGCACCTTGACATTGCTGCCGACCATCTTCAGGCGCACCTGGGCAATGGGCGTCTCAGAATAGTGGTAAGGGAAGAGCACCTTGGGCTTGATGGTGTTGGCCGCCTTGACAAGCTGGTCGACGGTCATGGTGTAGGGCTGGTTGCAGGGCAGGAAGGCAATGTCAATGTCCTTCAGCTGTGCCATCTCGGGAATATCCTCCGTGTCGCCGGCAATGTAGATGCGCAGCCCGTCGAGGGTCAGTATATAGCCATTGTCGCGCCCCTTGGGGTGATACTGCTCGCGGCCCTCGGTGGTGTTGTAGGCCGGCACAGCCTCTATCGTCACGTCGTCGCGATAGTTGATGACATCGCCGTTGCCCATGACTAAGCCATTGTGGTACATTGAGTAGATGGAGTTGGTGATGTAGACGGCTGTTGCCGGCATCTTCAGCATCGCGATGGCCTCGCGGTCGAAGTGGTCGTGGTGCTCGTGGGTCACCAGGATGATGTTAGCCTTGGGGAACTGCGAGTAGTCGGTGATGGGCTTGGCGCCGTCGGTCACGGGGTCTACCTGTATCTGCAGGCCGTCGTACTCTATTTGGAAACTGGCGTGCTTGATACACGTGATTTTCACTTCCTTGCCGTTCTTAGTGGTAAAGGTGTCGCTCTTCAGGGCGGCGGTGCAGCCTGTGGCCGTGAGCAGGGCCAGGGCAATGGTCAGTAAGTTTTTTTTCATATTTCTCAATGGTTTGCTTCTTCTGTGTTCAGGGTGATGACAAAGCGGGCACCGGCCTGGTAGGTGGTGTCCAGGCGTATGGTGCCTCCCAGGCGTTCGATGTTGTTACGGCAGAGTGTCAGGCCCAGGCCGATACCCTCCTTGAACGTGTCGAGTTTAACAAAGCGCTCAAAGATGTGCTCAGCCTCGGCCTCGGGTATGCCGCAGCCCGTATCTTCTATCGTGAGGGTCAGCAGGTGCTGTGAGCAAGAGGCACCATAGACGATGCTGCCCTGCGGCGTGTATTTGATGGCGTTGTCGGTCAGTGCCACGATGGCTCGCCGCAGCATGTGAAGGTTCGTCTTGATGGTGAAGTCGTCAGTCAGGCGGCTGTCCAGACTCATGCCCACGCCGTCGGCCGCGTAAGGTAACTTCTCCTTTATGATTTGTTGCAGCAGACTGTTGACGGCGACGCTGTCGTCCTTGTTGACGGTTGCCGATGACTCGTTGGATGCTAATTCCAATATCTCGTCTATCTGGCTGGTGATGAGATAGTTGTTCTTCTCTATCAACCGGGCCATCTCCTTGCGCTTCTCCACGTTAGGACTCAGGTCGGGGTCGGCCAGCACCTGGGCAAAGCCGGCAATGATGTTCAGCGGCGTGCGCACCTCATGGCTCACGTTGTTGATGAAGGCCGTCTTCATCTTGTCTGACTCCAGGGCGTGCTCGTATGCACGCTTCAGTTGGTGTATATGGCGACGGTGGCTGAACAGGATATAGCCCAGGGCCAGTATGAGCAGCAACAGCAGCAGGATGATGACACTCATGGTGATGGTGCGTATGCGGGCGGCCTCGCGTTCCACGTCGTACACCCGCAGCTCGTCGCTGAAGCCCTGCATGGAGTTGCTCAGGATGACATTGTTGACGGAGTCGTTCTGAGCCGTCTCCTGCCTCAGCGAGGCGTAGGCTTCACGCCAGCGTCCTGCCTGCTCGTAAATCTTGGTGACGGTCTCGTTGGCATCGTCGCTCAGGTCGCTCCGTGCCATCTCCACCGCCTTGTCGGTGTTCCCCTGATAGGCCTCGTAGTAGATGTCCATGCTGCGGCCGTGTACGCTGCTCTTGCCTTGTGCCACGCCCTCACGATACTGCTTGTAGCCCTCTAAGAAGCGTGGAATGTCGCCGCTGTTGTAGTAGCTCAGCGACTTGCGCGTCTCGATGTCAAACACACGGTCGGGGGCATACTGCCGGGCTATGTCCAGTGCCTTGTCCAGCATTTGGTGAGCCTCCTCGGGGTCGTCGTTCAGTTCCACGTTCACTATGTTCATGTAGATAGGCGGCATACTCTCGTAGTAGCCTGCCTTCTCCATCATGCTGATAACCTTGCGGAAGATTTCCTTGGCCGTCTCCCTGTTGCCGCAGTAGCGGTTCAGGTGGCCCAGCATATTGTAGGCCATGTACATCTCCTTGTCCAGCTTCTTCTCTGTCAGTTCCTTGCCCAGCTGGCGGGCCAGCTTGTATGCTTCGAAGATGTGCTTCTCGTTCATTAGAAACACAATCTCATTGCACCGCTGGGTGTAGTATGCATGCAGGTCGTTCTGTTCCAGCAGGTAGTCCTGAAGACGCTCCAAGGCCGGGAAGAATCGTGTGCTGTCGCCGTCGTTAAAGGCACGGCGCATAGAGTCGCGCAGTGCCAGATACTCGGCTGAGGTCTTGTAGTCGCCGGCTGCCTGTATGGTGCCCAGGCCCGTCAGCAGTGCCAGTATAAGGAGAATGCGGTTCATGTCTACAGGTTTATCAGTCAATGCAGTTGCAAAAGTACAACTTATTTTCGTTTTCTCCAAATTTTTTGTGTACTTTTGCAGCCATGAAAATCGAACCGATTGCGTTTTTCCATTCGCCGCTGACGTCGAAGTTCGGATTGCCGCGGCAGAGCGGACTGGCAGCCTCGCTGCCAGGGCGTATTGTCTTCATGCCCGACTATCGCCGGGCGGAGGCCGTCCGCGGCTTGGAGGCGTTTGACTATCTTTGGCTGATATGGGAGTTCTCTGCCAACCGTGCAGACAGTACGCACCTGACAGTCCGTCCGCCCCGGCTGGGCGGAAATGAGCGGATAGGGGTGTTTGCCTCGCGCTCGCCTTTCCGTCCCAATGGTCTCGGTCTGTCGTGTGTACGTTTAGAAAGGGTGGAACTGACCCGTGACGACGGCCCCGTTATCCATGTGCAGGGTGCTGACCTCATGGACGGCACGCCCATCTATGATGTGAAGCCCTACGTGGCTTATGCCGATGCTCATCCTGACGCCCGTTCGGGTTTTGTTGACACCCACCAGTGGCAACCCTTGCAGGTGGAAATTCCTGAGGTGCTGGCAGCGCTGTTTTCTGCAGCCGAACAGGCTGCCCTGCGCGACGTGCTGAAGCAAGACCCGCGGCCCCGCTATCACGACGACCCTGCCCGCATCTACGGCATGCCTTTTGCAGGCCGTGACGTGCGCTTCCGTGTGGCTGGTGGAACGGTGTTTGTTGAGGCTGTCGTCAGTCGTCCATCTCCTGGTCCAGACGGTTGCGCCACAGATACTTGCGCGTTTCATGGACGATGACGCCGCTGAGCAGCAGCAGGCTGAGCAGGTTGGGGATGGCCATGAGGGCGTTCATGCAGTCGGCCAGGTTCCAGACAATGGTCAGGTTCATGATGCTGCCTATGAAGAGGGCGGCGATATAGAACAGGCGGTAGACGATGACCCAGCGGCGGCCCCGCAGGTATTCCACGGCACGCTCACCATAGTAGCACCAGCCCAGGATGGTGCTGAAAGCAAAGGTGAGCAGTCCGAAGGTGAGCAGGGGCGTACCCACAACAGGAATTTTTGAGAAGGCGGCCTTGGTCAGTGTTGCCCCGTTGTTGAAGTCTATGTCGGGATAGGCCAGCACACTGCTGACAATGACCAGGCCCGTCAGGGCGCAAATGACAACAGTGTCCCAGAAGGTGCCGCTCGACGATACCAGTGCCTGACGGACGGGGTTACGCGTCTGTGCAGCAGCGGCCACGATGGGAGCAGAGCCCATGCCCGACTCGTTGGAGAACAGGCCGCGGGCAATGCCGTATCGTGCAGCCATCATCACCGTTGTGCCGATGAAGCCGCCGCCGGCAGCCTGGGGCGAGAAGGCCGATGTGACGATGAGCTGCAGGGCCGGCCACAGGAAGTCGGCGTTGATGCAGAGAATATAGAGACAGCCCATGACATAGAAAAGCGCCATGAACGGTACCAGTAGTCCGCAGACACGGGCGATGCTCTTGACACCGCCCAGCACAACGGCTCCCGTGAGCAGACAGACGACGGCTCCTGTCAGGGCCGGATGGATGGCGTAGGTCTCATGGGCCACGGTGGCAATGGCATTGGCCTGTACGGTGTTGCCGATGCCAAAGGAGGCCAGCGCCGTGAAGACGGCAAAGAGGATGGCCAGCCACCGCCAGCCCAGTCCGCGCTCCAGGGCATACATGGGACCGCCGAGCATGCGCCCGTCGGCGGTCTTCACCCGGTACTTGATAGCCAGCAGTCCTTCGGCATATTTCGTTGAGATGCCGAAGACGCCCGTCAGCCAGCACCACAGCACGGCACCGGGACCGCCCAGGGCAATGGCCGTGGCCACGCCGATGATGTTGCCGGTGCCGATGGTGGCTGCCAGTGCCGTTGCCAGCGAACCAAACTGTGACACGTCGCCCGTGGCACCGGGGTCGCGCCTGACGGAGAGTTTGATGGCGGTGAGAATCTGACGCTGCGGAAAGCGGAGGATAATGGTCAGGTACACGTGCGTACCTAATAATAATATGATCATGGGCCAGCCCCATAGCCAGCCGCTGACCAGTGTCAATATGTCGTTTAGTCGTTCCATCTGATAGTTACTTGGTTATAGCCCATCGACTTCAGAAGCCGGCGAATCTGTGTGTCACCATTCTGCTCGGCAGCACGTTTGTTGGCCGGTGTCAGTCCGTGGGCCAGCATCTGGCGGCGGGCTTTCTGATACAGGGCTTCGCGGTCGGCAGCCGTCCAGTTGCCCGACTCGTAGAAGGCTTTGGTACGCGCTTCGTCTATGAAATCATAGTCGAGCAGGTCGATGCGTGGCAGGTCGACGCTCACCGTGTCGCCCTGACTCCTGATGCTCACACGGCTCATGTCGATGCCCAGCCGCATGGTGCCGTAGTAGATGCGTGCCAGCTGGTTGGTGCGGAAGAGCGATTTACGGACGGTGTCCACCAGTTCCTCGTCGCTGATGCTGAGAAACTCCCACTGTCCGATGGCCTTGATGCTCTGCACCTGTTCGGGGGTGATGTCAATGCTTCCGTCAACCTCTATGCCTACATGGTTGTCCTTTTCGGCGAAGAGCAGCCACCATAATAATAGGATGACTATCACGAGCAGAAGCGCCCTGACCGTCCAGCGTATATAGCTCAGTCTCTCAGTTCTCATGCCTCAATTCTATAAACTTACGAATGTCATTCAGTTGGAACTCCTTGCGGAAGGCAATGGTGATGTCCTGCTCCTGGTAGCCCATCTGCCGGAGCAGCGGCACCAGTGCCCGGGCGGCATTCTCGCGGGCTACGCCGATGATGCCCAGCCGCGGTATGCTCTGGATGATGGCCTCGCGCCCCTGCTGCTCATAGCCGCTCAACTCGGCATCGCTGAAGCCGGCGCGCACCAGACCGACGTATGACCGTATCTCGCGCTGGTTCACCTTCGAGCTGGTCAGCTCCACCTTCGGGTCGGGCAGTAGGATGGTGATGTGCTGCCCGTGGCGCTCAACGTTCTTCTCGGAGAACTCGCTGAAATCGATATATGCCTTCAGCGTGGCATCCATGGGGATGGCCACCTTGCGGTCGCCTAAGGGCAGTTTGATGTTGATGTCCTGTTTGAACAGGCTGCCGCGCAGGCTTACCACATCGTCGTGTGTCACAATCTTGTGTACCTTATATTCTGTGGTGTAGAGTCGTGAGCACTGCTGAATCTGCATGACAAGCAGCGGCACGGTGTCGATGGCCTGGTAGACTGCCGCCGGCTGCTCACTCTTGTCGCCCTGACACGAACAGCCTGTCAGTAGTGCTGCTACGGCAATCATCAGTATAATGTTATTTTTTCTGCCCATTTATTCAGTGCCAAAAACTACTAATGCAGGGCAAAGGTACGAAAAAAAAGTCATTCCCCCGTCATCTTAAATTATTTTTTTAGTCTGACGATTAAACTTTCCTGCTTTTTCTGCATCTTATAAGTAGTTCTCAGACAGCCAAGCATCCCGGGGCTGAGCTGTATTTGTAACGACAAACCGAAAGTAAAACTATTAAAATCTTAAGTAAAAATGAAGAAAATGATTTTGGCTCTCGTAGCTGTAATGACAATGACTGCCGCTCAGGCACAGAATGATAACAAACCCGAAAGGGGCAACCACCGCAAGATGGACAAGACCGAGATGGTGAAGAAGCGTACCGACGATGCCGTCAAGAAATATGGGCTGAACGACGAACAGGCCACCAAGTTGCTGGCCCTGAACACCAAGTATGCCGACAAGATGGGGCCCCGCATGGGCGGTCCCCGTGGCGGTAGGCGCGGCGGTGCACGCCCTGCTCCCGAGGGCATGGACACGAACAAGCGTCCTGAGATGACCGAGGAGATGAAACAGCAGATGGAGACCAAGCGCAAGGAGCACATGGAGACCATGAAGCAGTATGATGCAGAGCTGCAGACCATCCTGACACCTGACCAGTACAAGCAGTACAAGGCCGATGCCGAGAAGCGCATGAAGGAGGGTGGCCGACGTGGTGGTCCCCGTGGTGCAAAACAGGATAATTAAGACGTGAAGATGCCCGCTACGAAAAATAGCGGGCATTTTTTGTGCTGGTCTGATTTTTATTTTGTACCTTTGTGGTCGAAATTCCAAGAAAAGCAGAAGCACATGAAGAAACAGATAGTTTTGATAGCAATGGCCGGACTCGCCGTGATGTCCGGATGCAAGGAGAAGAAACAGACGCAGGACATCATTGCCCCACGGGTGGAGGCCGTCAAGCCGTCGGGGCCTGTCCGTATGCAGCCATATAGTGACACCCGCGACGTGCAGTGGCTGGGCAAGGAATATAAGGTGGAGGTCAGCCGTGTTGCCAACGACAGTCTGCCGCTAGTGAAGGACGAGACGGGGCAAAAGTTTGTTGACAACAGCATCACCGTCGTAGTAAGGCGGGCTGACGGCTCCGTGGCTATCAGCAAGAAGTTTACCAAGGCCGACTTCGAGTCATACGTTGATCCCGGTTATCGGAAGGCGGGCATCCTGGAGGGACTGGTGTTTGACAAGGTCGATGACACGCAACTGGAGTTTGCGGCAAGTGTGAGCCTGCCACAGACCGACGAGTATATCCCCTTGGAAGTGAAAATCGACAACTTCGGCCACGTCAAGATTGAGCGTGACTCAGACATGGACACCAGTGGAACTGGTGAGCATGACGATGATGACGAAGACGTGTAAAAACGGTTAGAAGAGTTCTGGCCAGGCATCGCGCAGGTCGGTCATCCGGCTGAACAGCAGGTCGGCACCTGCCCCGGTGAGAACGGCATCGGGCAGCGGACCGGTATTGACGGCGATGGTCAGGGCACGGGCTGCCGTGCCAGCCCTGACGCCCAGGGGGGCGTTCTCGACGACCACCGTCTGCCATGGTTCGGTACCCGCTTTTTTCATGCCCATGAGGTAAGGGTCGGGATTAGGCTTGCCACGGCTGACATCGTAGGCCGTGACGATATGCTGCTCGTCTAAGAAACCCTTGAAGTCGTTTTTCAGGCGGTTGATAAGCGGCCGCTGCCCGCTGCCGGTAACCACGCCGATGCAGAGTCCCTGGTGGCGGATGTGCTCCATCAGTCCCAGGATACCGGGCATGAGGGGCGCTTCGCCCATGAGGTGGAATTGGCGCGTCTTCTCATCGTACATCTCCTGTGCCCGTTCCAGGGAAATCTCCTCACCTTTCTGCCTGAGCACCATCTCGCGGATGGTGTCAATGCCACGGGCACCCTCAGTGGCGTAGGCATCGTGTTCGGTCATGGCAATGCCAAACGTGGCCATCGACCGCTGCCAGGCTATGGCATGCCGCGACATGGAGTCGTAGAGCACACCATCCATGTCGAAGAGCACGGCTTTGGGCTCAAAGTGCTCAAAGCCGTGCTTCTTTAGGTAATGATTAATTCTCACTTGCCAGACGCTCCTGGATAGCCTTGCTTTCAGCCTCATAGCCGGGCTTGTTGAGCAGTGCAAACATGTTCTTCTTGTAAGCCTCCACACCGGGCTGGTTGAAGGGGTTCACACCCAGGAGGTTGCCGCTGATGCCGCAGGCAATCTCGAAGAAGTAGATGAGCTGGCCCAGATAGTAGGCGTTCAGCTCGGGCACTGACAGGCGGATGTTAGGCACGCCGCCATCGACGTGGGCCAGACGTGTGCCCAGCTCAGCCATCTTGTTCACCTCGTCTACGCGCTTGCCGGAGAGGAAGTTCAGACCGTCAAGGTTCTCCTCGTCGTTGGGGAAGAGCAGTTCGCGGTTGGGCTTCTCAATTGAGATGACGGTCTCGAAGATGGTACGCTCGCCATCCTGAATCCACTGACCCATGGAGTGCAGGTCGGTAGTGAAGTCGACGCTGGCGGGGAAGATACCCTTCTTGTCCTTACCCTCTGACTCACCGTAGAGCTGTTTCCACCACTCGCTGTAGTAGTGCAGTTTGGGCTGGTAGTTCACCATGATCTCAATCTTCTTGCCAGCCTGGTACAGACCGTTACGGACGGCAGCATACTGGGCGGCAATGTTCTCGGCGAAGGGAACGTCCTGACCGCAGGCCTTCTCCATGACCTGAGCACCCTCGACAAGAGCCTTGATGTCGAAACCGGCGCAGGCGATGGGCAGCAGACCCACTGGTGTGAGCACGGAGAAACGGCCGCCTACGTTGTCGGGGATGATGAACGACTTGTAGCCCTCCTTGTCGGCGCAGGTACGGGCAGCACCGCGCTTGGCATCGGTGACAGCCACGATAACATCCTTAGCTGTTTCCTTGCCCATCTGAGCCTCGCATTGCTTCTTCAGCAGGCGGAATGTGAGGGCTGTCTCAGTCGTTGTGCCCGACTTGGATATGTTGATGACACCAAACTTCTTGTCCTTCAGGTACTCAGTCATCTCAGAGAGATAGTCTTCGCCGATGTTGTTGCCGGCAAAGAGGATGACGGGGTTCTTCTTGTCCTGGACAAGCCAGGCAAACGAGTTGCCAAGAGCCTCGATGACGGCGCGGGCACCCAGATAGGAACCACCGATACCAGCTACGACGACCACTTCGCACTTCTCGCGCAGCGTGTCGGCTGCAGCCTGTATCTCGTCGAGGAACTGTGGTGTGATGCTGCTGGGCAGGTGGAGCCATCCCAGGAAGTCGTTACCGGGACAAGTACCCTCTTCCAGGGCTTGTTGAGCGGCTTTTACCTGTGGCTCGAAAGCCTCTACTGCGCCGGCCTGCAGGAACGAGGCGGCCTTTGTGATGTCAAGACTGATGTTCTTCATAATTGTTTTGGTTTGTTTATCTAAATGAATCAGTTAATAGTTTAATCTCTATTTGTGGCGATATGCGTTCATATAATATATTGTAGACCGCATCAAGGATAGGCATATTGACGTGCCAGTGGCGGTTAATCTCCTTCATGCATTTGGTGCCGAAGAATCCCTCGGCAATCATCTCCATCTCTATCTGCGCCGACTTTACCGAATAGCCTTTGCCAATCATAGTACCGAAGGTGCGGTTGCGCGAGAAGTTGGAGTAGCCCGTCACCAGCAGGTCGCCTAAATAGACTGAGTCGTAAGGGTTGCGTTCAATGGGGTGTACGGCTGTGAGGAAGCGTGTCATCTCCTGTACGGCGTTGGCAATGAGCACGGCCTGGAAGTTGTCACCGTACTTCAAGCCGGAACAGATGCCGGCGGCAATGGCGTAGACGTTCTTCAGCACCGATGAGTATTCAATGCCTATCACGTCGTCGGAGGTCTTTGTCTTAATGAAGTCGCTGGTGAGGACATCGGCAAAAGCCTGTGCCTTCTCCGTGTTGGAGCAGCCCACCGTGAGATAACTGAGCCGTTCCATGGCCACCTCCTCGGCATGCGAGGGACCACCGAGACAGGCCAGGTTCTCGTGAGGCACGTCGAACACCTGATGAAAGTACTCTGAGCAGATAAGGTTCTCGTCGGGCACGATGCCCTTGATGGCCGTGACGATGAATTTGTCCTTGATGCGTGTCTTTAGTTTCTTCAGGTGGTTTTTCAGATACGGCGACGGCGTGACGAAGACCAGCGTGTCGTACTGCTGGACAATGCGGTTGATGTCGCTCTCGAACTGAATCTCACTGACATCAAAATGGACGCTGGTCAGGTAGCTGGGGTTATGGCCCATGCGGCGGAAATCGTCTATCTGGTCATCGCGGCGCATGTACCACCCGATGTGATGCGTGTGCTGCACCACAATTTTGGCAATGGCCGTTGCCCAGCTACCGCCGCCTATAATTGCTATCTTTCCACAGTCGAACATATTGAGCCCCCTCTATGCCTTCTCAATCCAAGCAGCCACCTCGTCAACAGAGGGCTTCTGCAGGTCGAGCTTGTACTTCTTGACAATCTCGCCAATCTTCTGCTGCAGACCCTGGGGCTTCTCGTCGCGGATGTTCTGGATAAGGTTGAAGCCGGCTTTGCGCAGCACGTAGACCCAGTCTTCGGAAACGCCGATGGCTGCCCACTCCTGGATGGTGCTCTGCGGAGCCTTCTTCTCAGGTTTCATCTGCGGGAACAGCATCACCTCGCCGATGGTGAACTTACCGGTGAGCAGCATCACCAGACGGTCTATGCCGATGCCGATACCGAATGTGGGAGGCATACCATACTGCAGGGCACGCAGGAAGTCGTGGTCGATGATCATCGCCTCGTCGTCGCCCTTGTCGGCCAGTCGCATCTGTTCCTTGAAGCGCTCCTCCTGGTCGATGGGGTCGTTCAGCTCAGAGTAGGCGTTGGCCAGCTCCTTGCCGTTGACCATCAGCTCAAAGCGCTCAGTCAGTCCGGGCTTCGAGCGGTGCATCTTGGTCAGGGGCGACATCTCCACGGGGTAGTCGGTGATAAAGGTAGGCTGGATGAACGTGCCCTCGCAGAACTCGCCGAAGAGCTCGTCAATAAGCTTGCCCTTACCCATGGTCTCGTCAACCTCCATGCCCTTGCTGAGGCAGAAGGCGCGTATCTCCTCTTCGGTCTTTCCGTCGCAGTCGAAGCCCGTCTTCTCCTTGATGGCGTCGAGGATGGGCAGACGGCGGAACGGAGCACGGAACGAGATGATGTTGCCGTCAATCTCTACCTCGGGCTTGCCATTGACAGCGGTACAGATCTGCTCCAGCATATTCTCGGTGAAGGTCATACCCCACAGCAGGTCCTTATAACTGACGTACAACTCCATGCAGGTGAACTCCGGGTTGTGCGTCTTGTCCATACCCTCGTTGCGGAAGTTTTTGCCCATCTCATAGACGCCCTCAAAGCCGCCAACGATGAGTCGCTTCAGATAGAGCTCGGTAGCGATACGCATGTACATATCTTGATTCAGCGCATTGAAATGGGTGATGAACGGGCGTGCTGAAGCACCGCCAGCAATATTCTGCAGGATGGGGGTGTCTACCTCTGTGTAGCCGGCGTCATCGAGAATTCGGCGCAGGGTGCGTATGATAGTGGCACGCTTCAGGAAGGTGTCCTTCACACCCTCGTTCACCACCAGGTCGACATAGCGCTGGCGGTAGCGCAGCTCGGGGTCGTCAAACTTGTCGTAGGCCACTCCGTCCTTGTACTTCACGATAGGCAGTGGCTTCAGGCTCTTCGACAGCAGCGTCAGCTCATGGGCATGCACGCTGATTTCGCCTGTCTGTGTGCGGAACACCGTGCCGCGCACGCCGATGAAGTCACCAATGTCAAGAAGTTTCTTGAAGACGACGTTATAAAGGTCTTTGTTCTCATCGGGACAGATGTCGTCTCGGGTGACGTACACTTGGATGCGGCCTTTGCTGTCCTGCAGTTCTACGAATGATGCCTTGCCCATGACGCGGCGGCTCATCATACGGCCGGCAATGCTCACCTCACGGGGCTCGGCCTCGTCGCTGAAAGTGTCAAGGATTTCTGTGGAGAAAGCATTGGTGGTATACTCTGCTGCGGGGTAGGGGTTGATGCCCATACGGCGCAACTCGTCAAGCGACTGGCGTCGCAGGATTTCTTGTTCGCTAAGTTCTAAAATGTTCATTTTTTATATCCGAATATATCAATTGATGGTGCAAAATTACTAAAAATATCTGAATAAGCACACGATATTTGAAAAAAAAGTGCTAATCATTTGGTTCGTATCAGAAAAATGACTAAATTTGCTGCAAACTTTGTAAATAAAACTATGGAAGAGACTAATATCAAGACGCGAGTCGTGGGTATTGACATAAGCGTAAAAAAAACGGTACTCGCTATTGTTGACGTCCGTGGGAACATTATAGCTAAGGATGAGTTGGCTACGTCTGACTACCATGACGCCGGTGCTTTCGTTTCGGCGTTGAGTGAGAAGATTGTTTTGCTGTCAGAGGCTAATGGTGGCTACGATATGATACGTTCGGTGGGCATCAGTTCGCCCAGCGCCAACTTCGTGTCGGGGTGCTTAGAGAATGCCGCCAACCTCCAGTGGAAGGGTATCGTGCCGATGGCTGCCTTACTGCGCGACCGGCTGGGACTGGCCGTGGCCTTGGCCAATGACTGCCATGCTACGGCTCTGGGCGAGCATGTGTTTGGCTGTGCTCATGGCATGAAGGATTTCATCGTCATTTCCTTGGGCCATGGCGGCGTGGGCAGCTGTATCTTCTCCAATGGGCAGGTGCATATAGGACACAGAGGGTTTGCCGGCGAGTTCGGACATGCCTGCGTGGTGCCTGGAGGCCGTCAGTGTACGTGTGGCCGCAGGGGCTGCATTGAGGAGTATGCCTCGTCGCGTGGCCTGGCTACCTCAGCCAGAGAACTGCTGGCGGCTACCGACGAGCCGTCGCTGATGAGAGACGGCGACCTGTCGCCACAGTCGCTGCTGGCCTATTGTGAGCAAGGCGACGTGCTGGCCCGCAAGGTCTGCGAGGAAGCCGGCGAGAAGTTGGGTATGGCCCTGGCCAACTATGCTTCGCTTCTGGACCCTGAGGCCATCATCTTCACCGGCGAGCTGACGCGTATGGGGCCTTGGCTGCTCGACCCCGTCAGCCGGTCGTTCGACGAACATGTGTTCCATAATATCAGCGGGAAAGTCAAGTTGCTGGTGTCTATTCTCGACGACAACGAGCGCGATGTGCTCGGAGCCAGTGCTCTGGCTTGGGAAGTAAAGGAGTATTCTTTATTCAAATAGGATGACAACATGTTAAATACAAGCATTAAGACACGTGTGGTTGGTGTGGATATCAGCATGGAGCGCACCACCTTTGCCATTGTCGACATACGTGGCAATATTGTGGCAGACAGTCATATCGACACCTTGAGTTATGCAGACGTCAACTCGTTTGTCTCGGCGCTCTGCGAGGGCATCGTCATGCTGGCAGAGGCCAATGGCGGTCTGGAAACGATACGGTCTGTGGGCGTCAGTTCGCCAAGCACGAACTTTGTGACAGGCTGCATAGAGAATGCTACGAACCTGCCGTGGAAGGGTGTCATTCCCCTGGCTGCCTTGATGCGCGACCAACTCGGACTGGCTGTGGGTGTGGCTAACGATGCCCATGCCTCAGCAGTGGGCGAACTGGTCTTTGGCAGTGCCCATGGCATGAAAGAGTTTATTGTTTTGAACATAGGCATAGGTCTGGGCAGTTGTTTCTTCTCACGGGGACGTGAGCACCTGGGAGCCGGCGGCTTTGCCGGTGAGTTCGGCCATACCTGTATCATTGAGGACGGAAGGCTGTGTACCTGCGGTCATAAAGGCTGTGTGGAGTCATACGTCTCGGCCCGCGGCATTGTCCAGACGGCAGAGGAACTCATGGCAGAGTCGGATGCACCGTCGCTGATGCGCGAACAGGAGCGTCTGTCGCCGCGCATCATCGCGGAGTGCTGCGACAAGGGCGACCAGATGGCTATTGAGGTTTACCGCCGCACCGGCCGTGTCCTGGGTATCGGCCTGGCCAACTATGCGTCTATCGTCAATCCTGAGGCTATCATTCTGGCCGGTGGTATCTCACAGGCCGGCAAATGGCTGGTGTTACCCACCCGCGAGTCTTTTGAGGAGCACGTGTTCCGTGGCATCCGCGGGAAGGTGAAGATTTTTGCCTCGACACTCGATAACCGTACCCGCGACGTGCTTGGAGCCAGTGCCGTGGCATGGGATGTGAAAGAATATTCATTGTTCAAATAATGAATGTAGAAAGAATAAACAAGATTATCAATGCAAAACCTAACCTGAGTACCGCCCTCGGAATGGAGTTCATCTCCACTCCAGAGGACGATACTTGTAAGGCGCGTATGCGGGTGGATGAGCGCAACCGCCAGCCTTTCGGATTCTTGAGCGGCGGTGCCTCGCTGGCCCTGGCTGAGAATGTGGCCGGTGTCGGCTCGTGTGCCCTCTGCCCTAAATGTGCCTGTGTGGGCATTGAGGTCAGTGGCAGCCATGTGAAGGCGGTTGCCGAGGGCGACACCGTCACGGCCTACGCCCGTCTGCTGCACCGGGGCAAGACCTTGCACGTTTGGAACATTGATATCCGCGACACCGCCGGCGACCTTATCTCCAGCGTCCGTGTCACCAATTATGTTATAAGGACTAAGAAAAGCTGATATGCCACAGGCCTTTGCACTTTACCGCTTCCCTCATGAAGACCATTATTACAGGCTGGAGGGACAGACGCAGGACCTGCATGCCTGCGCACAGCTTGACGGTGTCTCAGGCTTTGTCATCGCACCGTTCGAAGTCAAGAGCGAACAGCCCATTGTCGTTATCAGTCCCGACAGCCTCTCCTGTCATCCCGTACCGCCGTCTGCCCCGGCGGAACTCTCTGCTGCGGTTCCGTCGGCAACTGCTGCAGAGCGTCCTTCTTTAACCTATACCATCGACTTTGCCAATTTCCATGCACAACTCTGTCAGGACACCTTCCGCAAGATTGTCCTTGCACGTTGTGCCGAAGAGACCTCTCCTGCACCTGCAGACCCAATAGAGTTGTTTCACCGCGCCTGCAGCCTCTATCCCCGACTGTTTGTTGCCTTGGTCAGCACCCCGCAGAGCGGCACGTGGCTGACGGCCACACCTGAGATACTGCTTGAGGGCGAGGCAGGCATCTGGCATACCATTGCCTTGGCCGGCACGATGCAGCTCAAGGGCGACCAGCTGAAAGGCGAGGGCGAGGACGTGGCCTGGAGCACGAAGAACATTGAGGAACAGCGTATTGTGGCCACTTATATAGCGGAGTGTCTGGAGCAGTTTACGACCGACTTCCATGAGGAGGGACCGCGTACGGCGCGTGCTGCCGATCTTGTCCATCTGCGCAGCGACTTCAGGTTTACACTGCCCGATGACCGCCATCTGGGCGAACTGCTCGGACGGCTCCATCCCACGCCAGCCGTCTGCGGACTGCCAAAGCGCGAGGCTTTCCGGTTTATTGTCGACAACGAGCATACGCCGCGGCGTTACTACAGTGGATTCCTTGGAACGCTGAACATGGAGCAGGCAACCCACCTCTATGTGTCGCTGCGCTGTATGAATATTGATGGCGATTGCTGTCATCTCTATGCAGGAGGTGGACTGCTTCGCGACAGTGTCGAGCAGCAGGAATGGCTGGAGACAGAGGCTAAGCTTGAGACTATGCGGCGTCTTCTGAACTATAAGTGGTAAATCGAAAATACTGAACCGGTGTATAGCAGCAAACAGAATGTAAACCAGTTGACGGCACTGCTCGTTGCCCACGGCATCCATCATGCTGTGGTCTGCCCAGGCAGCCGGAACGCTCCCATCGTCCATAATCTTAATGAGTGTCCTGACGTGACCTGTTATCCTGTCACCGACGAGCGCTCGGCGGGCTTCTATGCCTTGGGTATGATGCAGGCCCTTCACAAGCCGGTGGCCGTTTGTGTCACCAGCGGCACAGCCTTGCTCAACCTGGCTCCGGCCGTGGCTGAGGCATGGTATCAGCATCAGCCGATGGTGGTCATCAGTGCCGACCGTCCGGAGGCATGGATAGGCCAGCTCGACGGACAGACGCTGCCGCAGCCTGGTGCTCTCGGTCGGTTCGTCCGTCGTACAGTTTCGCTGCCCGAGGTTGACGAATGGTATTGCAACCGTCTTGTCAACGAGGCGTTGCTTGACGCGATGGCCGATGATGCTCGTCCTGTACATATCAATGTGCCTATCACCGAACCACTTTTTACTTTTGATGTGCCGCAGTTGCCTGAAGTCAGGACGATTATGCGAACCTCACCCGCTCGCGACTACGATTGCCTGCATCCTGCTTTTGTTGACGGTCTGGTGGCTGCCCGTCGTCCGATGATTGTCTTCGGACAGACAAATCCTCACGACTTCGAGGGCAATGACGTCGACTTCCTTTTCAGCCATGTCATCGTCCTTCATGAGGCATTGTCGCCTTTCCCCCATGTCAGTCATTTTGATGAAGTGCTGGAAATAGAGGAGAGAGGAGAGAGGAGAGAGGAGAGAAGGGATGAAAGAGGAGAGAGGAGAGAGGAGAGGGGAGAGAGCATCCTGCCGCCCGACTTCATCATCCACGTTGGCGACACAATTGTCAGCAAGCGGTTGCGCCGGTTCCTGCGTCAGGCTACTGACACCCAGACGTGGCGCATCAGTCCGTCGGGCGATGTGGAGGATACATTCCAGAATCTGCGTGGCATCATTGTCGGCGACCCGGAGTCCGTGTTGCAGTCGCTCAGTCAGAAGCTGTCGCATCGTCAGTTGCAAGGCACGTCTTATCGTCGCCAATGGCTTGCTGCCTTGACGGAGGCTTCCCGACGAGCAGCCGACTTCCAGCCTCCATATTCGCAGGCAGCTGCCGTTAAGTACTTCGAAGGGCATTTCACCGAGGGCATTGTTCATTATGCTAACTCCTCGGCCGTTCGTCTGGCCAATATCTACGCCCACCATCATGTCTGGTGTAATCGTGGCGTCAACGGCATCGAGGGTTCGCTGTCTACGGCCGCCGGCTTCTCGGTCGTGACAGACCAGAACGTCTTTTGCGTCATCGGCGACCTCAGTTTCTTCTACGATCAGAACGCCCTGTGGAATACGAATCTCAAGGGCAACCTCCGCATCCTGCTGCTCAACAATGGCAAGGGTGGCATCTTCAATCAGTTGCCGGGGTTGGAACAGAGTCCTGCCCGCGACCGTCTCGTGGCTGCCGCCCACACAGCCAGTGCTGAAGGTATCTGTAGCCAGAATAACGTTGTCTATCTGAAAGCGGAAAACATGGAACAAATGCAACAGGGCATCGACACCTTATTATATTTAGAGCGCGAACATCCCGTATTGCTCGAGGTCTTCGTCCCCTGATAGTATTCTTTGTCTACTTCACTGCCTTTGGCGTCCAGTTCTTGAAGAATCGGAGCACTTTCTCTTGGTCGTAACCCTGTCCCTGCTCCAAGAAACTCGAATCCTGAATATGGATGACTCTGCCATCATCGTCAAGAACTACAAACACAGGGAAGCCGAAACGGGCGGGATTGTTCAGACGTTGCAGCATAGTCTTTGCCAGCGCTTCTTTCTCTGCAGTTCCTGATTTACGGGGATTGTAATTGACATGGATATAGACAAAGTTCTGATCAATGACATGGCTAATAGTCGTGTCATTCGTGATGAAGTCAGCAAAGCGCAAACACCAGGGACACCAGTTGCCTCCAACCTGACAGATGACAAACTTGTCTTCGGACTTGGCTTTCGCGACAGCCTGGTCTATCTGCTCGATGGGATTGATGTCCTCGTTATAGACTTTCTTGAGCGCAGTCTGAGCGTTTGCCGTCAAGGCAAAGAGGACAGCTACTATTGCCAGAATCAGATTTTTCTTCATATTACAGCTACGTTACTTCATTCTCAATTCTGCTGCAAAGATACAACATTTTCATATTTAGTGATCGTTAAAAAATAACTTGGTACAATTCATATGTCATCAGTTGCATTTAACAAGAATGAAGAGGACATGCCAATGCCAATGGCAGCAGAAGAAGCTATTATTTGACATTACCTCTACAAAACAACTGTTCATTACCTGTAAACTTACTGATTATAAGTGATTTCAGCAGACAATTCCATATCTGTTATTTCTATTTTGCCTCTACCAAACCTCTACTAATCATCTATCTTATCTCTACAACCCCGAAAACGACAGGTTCTCCGTTTGTTCCCAAGCCTGAAATGTAACGTTCCCTGCCCGGGAATGTCGTATTCCCAAGCCGGGAACAATCTTTTCCTTAATGGAATTCTGATTCGCCTCAATCAACAATTATTTCCAGACCTTCTTTCTGTCTTGTAGATGATTAGTAGATGAAAAGTAGAAGTTCAGTAGAAGTAAAATAGAAATATTATTATACTTAAATAATTCATAACCATCAATTTATACGCTTTTAGTAGAGGCAAATAACGATTTATGAAATAAATAATCAAAATCCGTCACGCTGTAATTAAACCAAACGGCCCATAATACGCAAAATATATGAAACAAACAAATAGAGGCAAAACACAAATTCTTTGAAAGAGCAAATATCAAGATAAAGTTACTCGCTTCAACGGAGCGGAAATCGTACCAAGTTATTTTTTAACGATCACTTATTCTTAATTCTTGAGCGAAAAAGTACGCAAATCCACCATAATTCGTAACTTTGCAACATAATCTGAATAATGGCTTGGAAACTGAAATATCGCTGTAAGCAGTGTGGCTATGAGGCCGATGTGTACGAAGGTCGTGGACTCTTCCGTCAGGAGATTACGGCTATGTCGTGCCCTGACTGCAAGACCGTCCAGAACATCGTGGTGGGTGGCATCATTGCCGATGTGGCACCTTCCTACAGAAGCGAGGTCGGTCGTCTGTGCTTACAATGTGGCAGTGATAACATCAGGATATGGGATAAGCATACCTGCCCCCAATGTCAGGGTGAGATGCAACCGACAGGCGATAAAGAGTTCTGGACGTAGTTAATGTTATACGAGCGGCCGTGACGTTTTCACGAGAGGCTTATATTTTTTCACGAGAGGCTTATATTTTTTTACGAGCGGCCGTTACGTTTTTCTCTAAGGCCTATTTCCAATCCGCATAATCGTGTTGAACAACACATCATACTTCTTACCTCTTCCTCTTACTTCTTACTTCATTGTCTCACTTTGTCTGTGATTCTCATTTTGTCTTGTCTCCCTATATATGGTAGTCTTAACGGGAAAATACCCCACACTCGTCACACTTCCCACACCCAGCATGGGTGTGACGAGTGTGACGAGTGTGGGATGTTTTCCGCTTTCCCTTCATAATACGCGCGCGTGAATGCATCCGTCATTGGGGTGACGAGCTGAGTCAGCTCACGGCGGATCACGGGGACAGGTCGCGTGATTCGCTCGGCACGAGCAATCATGGACCTGTCCCCGTGATTCCCTTCGGTGAGCAAAGAGAAGACTATTTGCCAGCCAAAAGAGAGAAAGAAAATGCATCAAAATGGGGTCATTTGTACCGACCTTGTACCTCGGTTGCGCTAAGTAATTGTGTTACAGGGTCGGTTAATAATTCAAGACAGACGCATTAGCTATCTGGAGTACAATGTCAGTAATATATTAGAGTGAATTTTTCTTCTTTATTCCATGTGTTTCTCGTTTTTTATATCAAAATGTAACAAAATCGCCCCAAAATCACGTTAAACTCTTCAAATCATATCATTAATTGAAAAAAAATTGTACCTTTGCAGCCGAAGGCTGCGAAACTGCTCACGCTCGGCAATTGATGCAAGCATCATTGCTCTCGCTTAACCGCAGTTGTGCGGCGTGAACGCCGCTAAAGCGATAAAGCAGGAGACATGTGACAAACGTTGTTCTCCTTTCGCAATATCGGTCAATATTAAGATTGACAAATTGACAATAAGAAAGATAGATAACTATGGCAACAGCAATCAGAGCAATACCGACACTCTACGGCGAGACAGCTAAGTCGTTTGAGTGTGAAGCAAAGCGAACGGAACAGAATCCGGGTACGCAAGACTATCGCCATGAGGCGAAAGTCGTTTCTGACTTTCTGAAAACTACCAACGTGCTATGACTGTAGAAGAACTGCTGGCACGATGTGAACTTGTACGCGCTTCAGAGAAAAGGCTGACTGAATGTCAGCCTTTCAGTTGTGGTGAAAGCGACCTTGACGAGTTTTTCGCCAAGGATTGTTTTGTCAACCAGAGCCGTCTGCTTGGTAAGACCTATCTGTTCTGCCTTAAAGATCAGCCAGAGACCATTGTCACCGCCTTTTCGCTATCAAATGACAGCATACGCCTGACAAACCGCATCACCGACGAATATAAGGAGCAGTTTCTTGATGATACTGACTTGCACGATAAATCGTTAAAGCGTTTCCCTGCCGTATTGATTGGTCGTTTGGGTACCAACAAAGACTTTGCAGGACAAGGCTACGGCACCGCTATAATGGACTTCATCAAAGTGCTTTTCCGCACCAACAACCGCACTGGTTGCCGCTTCCTTATTGTAGATGCGCTGAACCGTCCTGAGACACTTCACTATTACGAAAAGAACGGTTTTCACTATCTTATTGATGACGAACGACTCGAAGCCAAGTATATGGGTATTGGCGTTGGTCGTTTGCCCCTGAACACTCGCCTTATGTACTTCGATTTACTGAAGATTAAAGTAAATGAAGAATGATATTCTAACAGATATATCACCATACATCAAGGATTTATGCACCTCAGAGAGATTATAATAAATAATGTTAAGCGAGAGAACCGACGGAGCAGCGAGAGTAAAGCGATGCTTGCATCTGCTTTGCCGAGTCGCGACGGAGGAAGACTTTATGTCAAAAGAATGGCCGATTTCTTTGGTCATTCCAATGATTTGATTACTCTCTCTCTCTCTCAGGTACTCACCTACAATAGCTTATACATCATTAAAAGGCGCGGGCACCCGCGTAAATAATATACGGCTTTCTTTGCATTAATGCAAGGAAGGCCGCTGTGTTATTTATACCCTGCGAGACAAATAAATAATCAACAATAAACAATAACCATGAGTATTAAGAAAGACATTTTCGCGCCCTTGGCCTTGGGGCTGGGCGCAACGCGACGGGCAGCGATGTTGCTGCTCCTTGTGATGATGCTCACTGCCACCACGGCGTGGGCGACAACGACATCAACCATCACCGTAGGCGGCACGGACTACACGCTGTTCACGGGCTTTACGGCTACGGGCGGAAACGGCTACAACTGGGCTAATCTTGTGGATGGCAATACCTCCACCGATTGGATAGCAGAGAAATCATGTAATAACGGTGATCCCAACGCTCCCGCAGGCGATTTCAACGGCGGTACGGACGAC
>Ga0310697_10000431_pt1 | contig 58166 bp, 67 predicted proteins | sample 172DNAGHGlowgp2_FD_203883 | JGI IMG/M metagenome (GOLD analysis project Ga0310697, IMG submission 203883) | Sheep rumen microbial communities from Palmerston North, Manawatu-Wanganui, New Zealand - 1728 DNA GHGlow gp2 (v2) (version 2) | ecosystem: Host-associated > Mammals > Digestive system >...
GGAAGGAATCAACAATAAGATAAAGGTAATGAAGAGAAGAGCATATGGCTATAGAGATGATGAGTATTTCACACTGCTACTGCTCGGACTACATGACAAAACCAACGCAATTCGGGGATGAACCTTATTAATTACCTTCATTGTTTTGGTTTATGGTTATTCTGCTATTAGTTATTTTGAGTTACTGATCCAGCAATTGCCTTCTAAGTTTTTAAAGGCTATGTAGCTATGTCTTTTCACGATGCAAAGGTAAGTGTTATTTTTTAATTAATATAATACTTTCTTGCTCATTTTTTATCTTATCTTACCAAAATTCAGATTTGTTACTGTTAGGTTACAAAAAAAAGACAAGTTTATCCTAAAATACCTATATAATTGTTATTCAGACACTTTTTCATTGTACAGATCAGGAGGGGACATGGATTACACCTTATTATATTAGGGGGTATGGAACGAGAATCCACATTCCTCATAAAACATTTGGATGATACCAATTTTATCTTTACCTTTGCGCCAGCAAAAAACAGACAACATGATATCATTTGAATGCGACTACAACAACGGGGCGCACCCACAAGTACTGAAGCACCTCGTAGAAACCAATCAAGAGCCTACCCTCACCTATGGTTTCGACTGCTATAGCGAACGAGCCAAAGAGAAGATCAAGGCTCTCTGTGAAACGCCCGAGGCCGATGTATTCTTTCTCGTGGGGGGAACGCAGACGAATGCTACGGTAATTGATGGTATGCTGCGCCGATACGAGGCGGTGATCACTGTGCCCACAGGGCATATTGCCATCCATGAGGCCGGTGCCATCGAGGCGAGCGGACACAAGGTGATCACCATTGAGCAATCAGAGAAACTCAGGGCGCAGGCACTCAAAGACTATATGGAGTGGTTCGTGAATGATGAGAGCCGCGACCATCTGGCCCAGCCTGGCATGGTGTATATCTCATTGCCTACGGAGTATGGAACGCTCTATACCACCGGTGAGATCGAAGCAATAGAAAGCATTTGTCATGAATACGGCTTGAGTCTTTTCATCGACGGGGCTCGTCTGGGCTACGCCTTGGCATCCTCCGACGAGATCACCCTGCCCTGGCTGGCTCGCCATTGCGATGCCTTCTACATCGGCGGCACTAAGGTGGGTGCACTCTGCGGTGAGGCGGTGGTGTTCCCCCGTGGCAACAGTCCGAGGTGTTTCTTCAGTATCATCAAACAACATGGGGCATTGTTAGCAAAAGGACGGCTCACTGGGGTGCAGTTTGATGCCTTGTTCAGTGCTGCTTCCACGAATCATCACGAGCCTCTCTATATAGCGATCTCCCGTCATGCCATTGAGATGGCACACCAACTGAAAGAGATCCTGTTGAATGCGGGATTCAAACTGTTCATCGACTCCCCCACCAACCAACAGTTCGTGGTGATCGATAACGAACAAGTAAAAGAGCTGGAGCAGAAAGTGCAGTTCACCCATTGGGGACCTTATGACGAGCATCACACCATCTGTCGCTTTGTGACCAGCTGGGCTACGACAGAGCATGACCTATCGGTACTCAAGGACTTACTTGGCTGTTGACTTATAATCACGGGAAACTCCGTCATAGCCATCGAGGGAGCGAGGAATCCCTCGCCCCCTCGATGGTTGTGATTGCGGGACTAAAATCTTTATTTAAGAACGCCTAACTCCTTACCCACCTTGATAAAGGCAGCAATGCAGCGATCCAGCTGCTCACGGCAATGACCTGCTGAGATCTGAACACGGATACGCGCCTGTTCCTTCGGTACGACCGGATAGTAGAATCCCGTGACATAAATTCCTTCCTCCTGCATCTTGGCGGCATACACCTGCGAGAGTTTGGCATCGTAGAGCATCACCGCACAGATAGCACTCTGGGTTGGTTTGATGTCGAAGCCGGCAGCCATCATCTTCTCACGGAAATAGTTTACGTTCTCCACTAAACGGTCGTGGATCTCATTGCTCTCCTTCAACATCTTGAATACCTCCAAGGAGGCACCAATAATGGCAGGTGCCAACGAGTTGGAGAAGAGGTAAGGACGACTGCGCTGGCGCAACAAGTCGATGATTTCCTTGCGACCGGTAGTGAAGCCACCAAGGGCACCGCCAAACGACTTACCCAATGTGCCGGTATAGATATCCACACGACCATAGGTGTTGAAGAATTCACTCACACCATGACCTGTAGCACCCACCACACCGGCAGAATGACTTTCATCAACCATCACGAGAGCATCGTATTTCTCTGCCAGGTCACAGATCTTATCAACCGGAGCTACATTACCATCCATGGAGAACACGCCATCGGTGACGATGATACGGAAACGCTGTGCCTGCGCCTCCTGCAGACATTTCTCCAGTTCTGCCATATCGGCATTGGCATAACGATAGCGCTTCGCCTTACAAAGACGCACGCCGTCGATGATACTGGCATGGTTCAGTGCATCAGAGATAATGGCATCCTCGTCGGTGAACAAAGGCTCGAACACACCACCGTTGGCATCGAAGCAGGCGGCATAGAGGATGGTGTCCTCGGTCTTGAAATAATCAGAGATCGCTGCCTCCAACTCCTTGTGGATATCCTGTGTGCCACAGATAAAGCGCACACTCGACATACCGAAGCCCCGACGGTCCATCATCTTCTTCGAAGCTTCTATCAGACGCGGATGATCTGACAAGCCTAAATAGTTATTGGCACAGAAGTTCAGCACTTCCTGTCCCTTCACCTGAATGGCAGCTCTCTGCGGACTTTCTATCAATCGTTCCTCTTTGTAAAGTCCTGCCTCACGAATCTCAGCGAGTGTTTGCGTGAGATGTTCTTTCATTTTTCCGTACATAGGCTATTTGATTAAGTTAAAGAAATGTGATACAAAGTAAGTCAAAAAAAACGAGACTCGCATCGTTTTCAGTAAAAAAATAAGTGGGAAAGTCAATTTTTATAGATTTTTTATGCTTTCGTTTGACAGAATGTCGAAAAAAAGTATTTATTTTGCAGATGGATTTATGATACTAACCTAATGATTTCGATGATATGAAAAAAATCCTGATAATAGGATCTACCGGACAGATTGGTTCGGAACTAACAAGAGAACTGAGAAAACGCTATGGCAACGGAAACGTCGTGGCAGGTTACATCCAAGGGGCTGAGCCCACAGGCGAACTGAAGGAAGCCGGTCCTTCGGAATTGGCTGACGTAACCGACGGTGAGATGATTGCCAACGTAGTGAAGAAACATGGCATCGATACCATCTACAACCTGGCTGCCCTGCTCTCCGTGGTAGCTGAATCAAAGCCGAAGTTAGCATGGAAGATCGGCATCGATGGTTTGTGGAATATCCTGGAAGTAGCCCGTGAGAACCACTGTGCTGTGTTCACACCCAGCAGCATCGGGTCCTTCGGCAAGCACACGCCACATCGCGGCACACCTCAAGATACCATCCAACGTCCGCAGACCATCTATGGAATCTCAAAGGTGACCACTGAAATGCTGAGTGACTACTACCAGCGGAAATACGGCGTGGATACCCGTTCTGTTCGTTTCCCTGGCATCATCTCGTATGTCACTCCTCCCGGCGGAGGAACCACCGACTATGCCGTTGACATCTACTACAGTGCAGTGAGAGGTGAGAAATTCATCTGTCCGATAGCCGAAGGCACCCTACTCGACATGATGTACATGCCTGATGCGTTGAAAGCCGCTATCAGTATCATGGAAGCTGATCCCACGAAGTTCGTTCATCACAATGCATTCAACGTAACCGCCATGAGCTTTGCCCCGGAGACCATCTTCGCAGAGATCAAGAAACACCGTCCCACCTTTGAGATGGAGTATCAGGTTGACCCGTTGAAGCAGAGCATTGCTGAGAGCTGGCCCGACAAGATGGATGACACCTGCGCCCGTCGTGAATGGGGATGGAGCCCCGACTACGACTTAAAACGCATGACCATCGACATGCTGGCACATTTGGAGATCAAGCTTAATAAGTAAATGTCCTGGTGACCCATCCGTCGTAGGTGTTCACCGATACCGACAGAGAATCGCCCGTACCCAAGTGGTACGGGTTGTTTTTTAACGGGATACTGAGATACACTTTCGTGGTATAGTATTCCGGCATACCGTTTCTGTAATGATACAGTCGCAGATGCAAATGCTTTTGCCCGTTATCATTCACCACAAGGGTATCACAGACCATTCCCATAGCATGCTTACTGTCATCACCTTCTTTCGTTCCCGTTACCAAGCCCACACAGAGGTTGACATACCGACCGTTCTTACTGCGCCATGCGCTTTCCATTTTCACAGGATCGTTGTACATGGTCTTCACATTTTTCAGGGGGCGCAGCTTAGGAACCAGCACCGAATAGGCGACACGGGGCTGTGGTTGGTTCTCCACCTTATTATAATATAATAGGGCACGATAGGCAGAGTCGGGTGTACTGGCCCATTTCGCACTGATTGGATTTGTGAACACCAGAGTGTCACCGTCATCGGTCATCGCGTTCACAAAATACGACTTGCTGTTGGTGTATATATCTACGAAGTCAGCTCGGAAGTACGACAGCTTCCCATCACCTGTATCATAATCATTTGTGGTACAGGCTGTGATGAGAGAAGTCAGCACAACCACTCCCACGACAAGGAATACTATGATGCGCGGTGATCTCATCGGGCAGAAAGATAGTTGATGGCAGGATTGGCATACATCGTGAGTATGCACTCTCGGAGGAATGCTACGTCCTTGTTGGGCACATCCGTGATCTTCTCAATCTGTGCCTCCACATACTGCAAGAAACGTGCTTGATCTTCCTCGGTATAATGCATCGAGAATGCGGATGTCCCGCTCAGCATGTCGATGGCAAGATAGTTACAAGGATGGAGCATGTAGTTACGGTGAATCTCCTCGTCGATATGTGCTGCGATAACATCAAAGACCTCTGTCTTGGGAATCTCTGGCGACAGATTCTCGAGATACGCGTCAATACATGGAGCACAATGGTAATGCACCCGTCCCTTGTATCCCATGATACCCGTCTTCATACTCAGCACATCATCTTCTTTGCTCTTCTTCCAACCCTCCACATCACGTTTCAGTTGGAACTCCCGGGCCTTGAGATAGTCACAGGGATCATACTCATAACTGATAGAGAGTGGAACGATATGTAGCTGCATAAGTCGTTCTATGACCGTGCCCGATCCTCCCATGGCCATCATCTTCAGGATGGCAGGCTGTGTACGGTCGTTGGAATCCTTTGCACGTCCTTCACGCTGGGCAATCCACACATTGTCATTCTTCTGACTGATCACCAGATGCATGTATTCCGACAGTCGTTTGCTGGCCATCAGCATTTGGCGCGGCGGCAACGAGCGTTCCACGATGAACGATTTGTTCACCCGCACCAAGTCTTTCACCCATGGGAGTGACAACAGATTATCCCCAATGGCAATCTCACAGGTAGTATCGAAACCGCTATCGATCAGTAACACATCCAACAACGCGGAATCGAGCACGATGTCACGATGGTTACTGACAAAAGTGTATCGCTGCGACACATCAACAGATGACACATCCATGTCCATTCCTTTGCTGACCTTCGCCATGAGGTCTTTAAGGAATCCATAGCAAAACGTCTTCTGGAAGGTCAGGTTATCATGGCAGGCATGCATCTTCTGCCCAATAGCATCTGGGGAGACACCAGGGTAGAGGTAGCCTAAGACCGCAACAAACTGAGGGTCTGCCAGCAGACGATCATATACTTCTGGAAGTTCATTTGGCTCGAATGGCCGTATGTCATCAAAAACGCTTTGCTCCATATTGCCCTAACACTGAATGATAAACGATGAACTAAGAACTGAAATCACCCCATCTGGTTCTCCACAATCTCGGAGAGAACATCCTTGATATCCAATCCTGCGGCCCTTACCTGCTGGGGGATAAAGCTGGTGGCAGTCATACCTGGCGTGGTATTCACCTCAAGCATGCTGATCTTCCCTTCCTTGCTGATGATATAGTCGATGCGGATAATTCCATTGCAACGCAGGATGTCATAGATATGGGAAGTGATCTTACCAACCCGTTCCGCCACCTCGTCGGGGATCCGCGCCGGCGTGATCTCATCCACCTGTCCATTGTATTTGGCATCATAGTCAAAGAACTCATTGCTTGTCACCACTTCGGTAATGGGGAACAGGACGGTCTTCTCACGTGTCTTATAGATACCTTGTGTCACCTCCGTACCCTCCAGGAAACTCTCCACCATCACCTCGGGGCTCTCCATCATCGCCTTTCGGATGGCAGGGGCCAGTTGATCCTTATTCTTCACCTTAGAGACACCGAAGCTGGAACCGTCGGCAGCGGGCTTCACGAAGCAGGGCATGCCAATCCGTTCCTCGATCTCATCATCGCTCACCAGCTCCTCGTAGCCTTTTCTGATAAGTAACGACTCTGCCACGCTAACTCCATAGCCACGCAGATACTGGTTGAGCACGAACTTATCGAACGTCATGGCTTCTACCAGCACACTACTCGTACTGTAAGGCAGTCCGATGAGGTCGAAGTAGCCTTGCAAGATACCGTTCTCGCCAGGTGTGCCATGGATCGTGATATAGGCATAGTCAAACAATATTTTATTCCCGTTCTCTATGAACGAGAAATCATTGCGGTCGATCGGAGCCGTTGTTCCGTCGTGAAGGTTCACCTGCCACCGCTGTCCTTTGATGACAACAATATATACATGATATCTTTCTTTGTCGAAGAAAGAATAAAGACCTTGTGCCGAGCGCAATGAGACATCGTGCTCTGATGAGTCGCCACCACAAACGATGGCAATCGTTCTCTTCAAATGATTCATTATTACTATTTTTCGTTATTACGTTATTACGATATTTCGTTATTTCGGTTCATAAAATAATGCCTCCACTTGTCAATCACCTGCGCCATGTCTGCCGGCCACTCACTGGTAAAATCCATCTGCTTACCTGTAATGGGATGTACAAAACCCAATGTACGGGCATGTAGCACCTGTCGGGGACACAGCTTGAAGCAATTCTGTACGAAAGCACGGTAGTGAGCGGTACGCTCTCCCCGCAAAATCTCCGTTCCCCCATAGCGTTCATCACTGAAGAGCGGATGACCGATATGCTTCATGTGAGCTCTAATCTGATGGGTTCGTCCTGTCTCCAAGACACACTCCACCAACGTGACATATCCGAATCGCTCTAAAACACGGTAGTGGGTAACAGCACTTTTCCCAATATCAGAGTCAGGAGGGAACACCTCCATGCGCAGACGGTCTTTCGGATCGCGCCCGATATTCCCTTCTATCCTCCCCTCGTCCTCCACGAAGTTACCCCACACCAAGGCATTATAGCTGCGGTGGGTAGTCTTGTTGAAGAACTGAGCCCCCAGCTTGGTCTTGGCATCTGGAGTCTTCGCGACAACCAGCAGACCGCTTGTGTCCTTATCTATGCGATGGACAAGACCTACTTCGGGGTCATTGGGATCGTAGTCGGGGTTATTACGCAGATGCCAGGCCACAGCATTCACCAGTGTACCATGATAGTTTCCGCAACCGGGATGCACCACCATGCCCGCTTCTTTATTCACCACCATCAGGTCATCATCCTCATAGACGATGGTCAGGGGAATCTCCTCCGCCTCGATGGTATCATCATAATGAGGTCGGTCAAGCATCAATGTGACCACATCTCCCGGTCGCACCTTATAGTTGCTTTTCACCGGATGGTCGTTCACATGGATGAACCCCGCCTCTGCTGCTTTCTGTATCCTGTTCCTACTGGAGTGTTGCAAGTGCTCAAAGAGGAACTTATCTACCCGCAAAGGCATCTGTCCCTGATCGGCAGCGATGCGGAAATGCTCATAGAGCTGGGCCTGTTCCGATAAGTCGGCCTCTTCTAAATCCAGCCTCTCTTCGTCCATTCTCTCGTCTGCCATCTCTTATTCCGGTCCTGTTACCACTTCGAACTCATCCACTTCTCCATTCCCCACCGGCGGCTCGGCAGGTTTCTCCTCAGTGACTTCTGGTTTTGGCTGTTCTGGAAGGGGTCCTTCATCCAACTCTTCGAAGTCATCAATCTCTGGCTCAATATATGCCACAGAGTCGGACATATCTCGTAAGCCATCGCCCACCTGAATGATGAGCATGGCATCCACCGGCACCTTCTGTCCGTTAGACACCAACTTACCACGGCACTTGATGCCATATACCCAGTCCTTCTCGCCCGGCACATACTGCGGATCGCCTACCCTGAAGCCCATTGCCACCAATTTGGCACGCGCCTCGCGGTAGCTGCTGTTGTCGATCACGTCTGGAATCGTGAGTGTAGGTGTATTGGCTGCATTGATCACAACGTAAACGACACGTCCCGATTTCACCGTTGTCCCAGGCAACAGCGACTGTTCCAAGATACAATCCGGCGGAAGCACCTTCACATACCCCGTGTCACTGATTTGTATCTCCAGTCCTAACTGGTCGAGGATGTGCTCGGCATCGGCAAATGATTTATGACGAATATTGGGCACGCGGATTCTCTCTCCGTGGTGGGTATAGAGGTCGATACCGTATTTCACACCGAAACAGGCTGCGACCACTACCAGTGCCATCGCGAATAAGTTGGCCCAAAGTTTCCAACTAAACACCTTTTTGAAGAACTCTGATGACTTCATAAAAACTATGATTGTGAGTGCAAAGATACGATTAAACGAGCACAATACAAAGAAAAAAATCGTTTTTCTTTTATTGTCGGGTGAAAGTATCTTCGGAGAAGCCCAAAGTACAAAAAACAGGAAGAAGTAAAGTGCTTACCTTACTTCTTCCTGTTTTCTTGTTGATTTTGCCTGTCAACCGACTTACTTTCCGTGATTCTCGTCAGAAACAGTCAGTTTTTTACGTCCTTTAGCGCGGCGTGATGACAACACGCGGCGACCGTTCTTTGTTGACATTCTCTCACGGAAGCCGTGCTTGTTCACTCTTTTCCTGTTGTGCGGCTGAAATGTTCTTTTCATTGCTTTATGTATTTATTTTTTGTTATTATTCCCAGATTACATTCCGATTTGGGGTGCAAAAGTACACATATTTTTTGAATTAACAAAGAATTATGCGAATTTTACACAAAACTTTTATGCTTTTTTCTATTTTTATTGTACCTTTGCACCCGAAAAATGAAATTATTTACATCAATCTCATAGATTATATGATTAAATCACAAGACATCAAGAAAGGTACATGCATCCGCATGGACGGAAAGTTGTATTTCTGTATCGACTTCCTTCACGTGAAGCCGGGAAAAGGTAATACCATTATGCGCACTACGCTCAAAGACGTAGTGAGCGGTCGCGTTCTGGAGAAGCGTTTTAACATCGGCGAGGCTTTGGAAGACGTCCGCGTGGAGCGCCGCCCCTATCAGTATCTCTATCAGGAAGGGGAAGACTTCATCTTCATGAACCAGGAGACATACGACCAGATTCCCATCGCCAAGGATCTTATCACAGGTGTTGACTTCATGAAGGAAAGCGACATCGTGGAAGTGGTGAGCGATGCAGACACCAACACCATCCTTTATGCAGAGATGCCGGTGAAGACCGTTCTTCGCATTACTCACTCTGAGCCGGGTGTAAAGGGTGACACCGCAACCAACGCCACCAAGCCTGCCACACTGGAGACAGGTGTAGAGATCCGTGTTCCCCTCTTCATCGATGAAGGTGAGCTCGTACAGGTTGACACCCGCGACGGCAGTTATCTGCAGCGCATGAAAGAATAATATTTGAAACTCTATCAAGATGAGGGTGTGTCATAATGGGGTATGCGCTTTGCGCAGAACCAACAATTCATTTTGACACACCCTCCTTTCAACAACCCATTATTAACTGATCGATTCCTATGAAATACTCCATCATCGTACCCGTTTATAATCGACCTGACGAAGTGAATGAGCTGCTGCAAAGCCTGACTGAGCAGACAGTAAAGGATTTCGAGGTGATTATCGTGGAGGACGGATCATCCACAACCTGCGAGGATGTCTGCGAGAAATATCGAGAACAACTCGATTTGAAGTATTTCATGAAGTCGAACAGCGGTCCAGGACAAAGTCGTAACTACGGAGCAGAGCGCTCACAAGGCGAATGGCTCATCATCTTAGACAGTGATGTCGTTCTGCCGCCTGACTATTTGAATGCTGTTGAGAAAGGTATTATCGTGCCACCGAGCCACCGTACCACCGTACCACCGGTTTCTTCTTTCGGCGGTCCCGACGCTTCCCATCCGTCTTTCACACCGGTGCAGAAAGCCATCAGCTATTCCATGACATCATTCTTTACGACCGGCGGTATCCGAGGGGGAAAGAAGAAGCTCGACAAGTTCTATCCCCGTTCGTTTAACATGGGTATCCGCCGCGATGTCTATCAGCAGTTAGGCGGCTTCAGTAAGATGCGCTTCGGCGAGGATATCGACTTCTCCTACCGTATCGTGGAAGCAGGCCACCACACCTGTCTGATTCCTGAAGCATGGGTATGGCACAAGCGGCGTACGGACTTCCGCAAATTCTATCGTCAGGTATTTAACAGCGGCATTGCCCGTATCAACCTCACGAAGCGCCACCCTGGTACGCTGAAGCTTGTCCATCTCCTGCCCACCGTCTTCACCTTAGGCGTCATCGGCTGTCTGCTGTTGCTCCTCGTGGGAGCCGGTCTTTACATCCAAGGCGAGTGGCTGGATGCCAACGGTCTCCGTCCTACTGACAACATGCACCAAGGGGTAGGCTTTGTGTTCTGTGTATTGGCCTTGTTACCCCTACTTCTCTACAGCCTCATCATCTTCATCGATTCCACCATCCGCAACAAGAGTCCGTGGGTAGGCTTACTCTCCATCCCTGCCGCCTTCACCCAGCTCATGGGCTACGGCTTCGGTTTCCTCAAAGCCTGGTGGAAACGGTGCGTAAGGAAACAAGACGAGTTCACTGCCTTCGAACGTACGTTCTACAAATAACGTTCTGCTTGTAGCACTCCATCCTTCGGGACATAACTAACATCCATTGAAAACTATTCACCTAATCATCAAATGAAAAACAAACTTAGTATCAGCTTTTGGGCAGAAGAAGACCGTCCACGTGAAAAGATGGTCATGCATGGCTCAGAGGCACTGAGCGATGCTGAACTGCTGGCCATACTGATCGGTTCCGGCTCCACCAAAGAGAGTGCCGTGGATCTCATGAAACGTTTACTCAACGATTGCGGGAACAACCTGAACACCTTAGGTAAGAAAAGCATACACGAACTGTGCCAGTATAACGGCATCGGCGAAGCCAAAGCCATCACCATCCTCTCTGCCTGTGAGTTAGGGAAGAGGAGACAATTGGAAAAGGTGCAGGAGCGTAAACGCATCGACTCCGCGAATGCCATCTACGAACTCATGCATCCCAAAATGCAGGATTTAGATACAGAAGAGGCCTGGATTCTGCTGATGAATCAGAACTTCCGACTGATTAAGTTCCTACGCATCTCTCATGGCGGCATCACAGAAACCGCTGTCGATGTACGCATCATCCTAAAGGAGGCGTTGCTCTGCAATGCCACCGTGGTGGCGCTCTGCCATAACCATCCCAGCAACAATGCCTCCCCAAGTAAAGATGATGATCGTCTGACAGAAAAAGTCAAGAAGGCATGCGATATTATGCGTCTTTACCTTCTTGACCATCTTATCATCACGGATGGAGCCTATTACAGTTATCATGAACAAGGACGACTGTGATCAACGCTTCCCAGAGTTCATAAAAATGAAAAATATCTTACAATTTGTTTGGGAGTTAATCCAAAAAATTGTATATTTGCAGACGACTCACTAAAAAAAGGAAGACTATGGACTTAGGAAAAATCTTATTGAAATTAGCGGGAGTTGCCAAGGACTATCTTGACAAACAGCAGAAGGAAGCAGAACCAGTGCGACAGGCACGACCAGTTGAACGTCCTGCAGCTACATTTGCAGAAAAGGAAAAGACCGACACTGAGTGGGAAACCTATTTCCGGGATATTCTACGGAGCGAGTTCTCATCATACAGCATTCGTGAGAAAGTTCCCGTGACGGATCTCGTTGGATTCGTCAGCGATGAAGCCCAGCTCTATACGACACGTCCCACGCAGGCCTACAAGGCCGAATGGGGCCAACCCTACACCTTCGTGCTGGAGGCTGAGGGAAAGGCAAAGGCCGTAGTCATGCTGGGCAAAGGTCACAGTCACGATGAAAATGTGAAGTATCTCATTGCGAGGATGTATGCCGAGAAGTTAGCCCTTCCCTACATCAACTTCTACACGCAGATGCCCAACGAAAGGAACTACGTGATTGGGCGCATCCGCAAATTCTTAGCATAAGAGACATCGAAAAAGGGGATGCAGCATGACTGCGCCTGCAAAGGAGGCAGCCTTACCTATCATCATGTTTTGCAGGCTGGCAAGGTAAGGTATCCTCTCGTGATCCGCAATTTTGCGGATTCAAAATCCTCCCCTTTTTCTTTTTTTATCATGGAAAGCCTCATCACACAGCTGTCCCGACAGGATGTCTGGGACGAGTATATCGCCTACCGACTGCTGAAAGGTCGTTTCACCTGGCATGAATTCCGCGAAGCCGACCGTTTCGTAGAGAAGGAACAGTATCTTCACCTTGTACAGAGAATGATGCAGGGTGAGAGCTTGGGCATTCCCACGAAGAAGATCATCAACAAGATGGGCACGGGCAAGAAACGGGTGGTCTATAGCTTTGCGCCCGAGGCGATGAAGGTACTTAAAGTCATTGCCTTCAGACTTTATGACTACGATCACTTTTTTGTCCCCAACTGCTATGCGTTCCGCCGAGGCAAGAAGGTGCATGATGCCGTCTTGCAGATCAACAGGGCTGTGGCCAATCAAAAGATGTGGGCTTACAAACTCGACATCCACGATTATTTCAATTCCATCTCCATCGATATCCTGCTTCCGATGCTGAAGGAGATGATGGCCGATGACCCTCCTCTGTTCCGTTTCTTCGAAAAGATGCTTACCGACAAGCGCGTTGTCTATAACGGGGAAACGATTCTGGAGAGTCATGGGGTGATGGCAGGAACACCCACCTCCCCCTTCCTTGCCAATGTCTATCTGAAAGATATTGACAAGCATTTCCATGATGCCGGTGTCGTCTATGCCCGCTATTCCGATGACATCATCCTGTTTGCCCCCGACCTTAAAACACTGGAGGGATACGAGTGTCAGATGGCCCACTATCTTCAGCAATACCGACTGGAGGTGAACCCCGATAAGGAAATGATCTATTCGCCCGATGAAGCCTACGAGTTCTTAGGCTTCAAATGTCATGGTCACCAGATAGATATCTCGGAGGCGGCCAAGAAGAAGATGAAGGGGAGAATCAAACGGGCAGCAAAGTCACTCCTTCGTTGGCGCAACACAAAGCACATTGCACCCGAAAAGGCAATGAAGGGCCTTATCAACCTCTTCAACAGGAAATTCTTCGAGAGCGATGATCCCGAGACACTCACCTGGTCAAGGTGGTTCTTTCCCGTCATCAACCAGACCGATGGTTTGAAGGAGATCGACCACTATCTTCAACAGAACATCCGCTACCTTGCCACGGGTAAGCACAGCAAGGCGAACTACCGCACCGACTACGCCCAACTCAAACAGTTAGGCTACAGGAGTCTGGTAAATGAATACTATGCCTGCAAGAATGAATCCATGCCCAAAGTGGTGTCGTAATCGGGTTCTGCCCTCGACAACTTGCAAAAGTTACAGTTTGCTCTCCCCTTCCACGTATTCTTCCAACAACAGATGTTCACCGTCGAACACCACGTAGGTGAACTGCCAGATCCAGTCGCCGATGATCATCATCCGCGCCTTTCTCGACAGCATCAGGTCGAGTTCGATATGGCGGTGCCCGTAAATGAAGTAGTCGATGTTGGGATGTGTTTTTATGTACTCTTTGGTATAGAGCACCAGGAACTCCTTATCCTCTCCCATGTAGGGCGGCTCCTTCCCGTCGGCACGCTTCATCCGTGAATGTTTCGCCCATGTCTGTCCGAACCACATCGACCACCGAGGATGGAGAGTAGAGAACAGATGCTGACAGGCACGGTTATGGAACATCCTGCGGATGAACTTGAACTTCTTATCAGGATCACCCAGTCCGTCGCCATGCGCCATCATGAACACCTTGCCATAGATCTCCGTGGTGAGCGGCTGCTTATGCAGGATCACGCCACATTCCTCCTCCAAGTAGCCATACATCCAGATGTCGTGGTTACCGGTGAAGTAATGCACCTCCACGCCCATATCGGTCAGTTCCGAAATCTTCCCTAAGAAACGGGTATAACCTTTCGGCACGGCATATTTCCATTCATACCAGAAATCGAACATGTCGCCCAACAGATACACGGCAGCCGCCTTGTGCTTGATGTCATCAAGGAACCTCACCAATCGTCTTTCCTGCATCCTTTGATGCGGGATAGCCCACGAGCCGAGGTGAGCATCGCTTAAAATGTAGACATTTTTCATAACTGAGAGTTGAGAGTTGAGAACTGAGAGGTATGATTACCACTATTAAACAGAAAGATATAATTACCACTGTTATATGGATATACCGTTCTTTCTTTTAAGGGTTTTGATGGAACTAACAAGTAAACATACAAGTTCGTTGGCATCATGATATATTGATTCATATTCTTTATCGTTTATGTAATTACCATAATGCAGATTTTTGATCCAATAGACGGTTTCATCTGCTTCCTTTAGGGCTATACTCAGTTTGTGAATGAAGTCGGGGGTACTTTGAGCATTCCTACTCTCTGATATATTTGCACCAATACTTGTACCGCTTCTAAGAACCTGTTTTGAGATAACATACTCTCCCTTTTGGGATGTTAAATACTGATACATCTTTACTATCCTACCACTGAACGATTCGGATTTGTCAAGCAATAGACTCCTATCTCTTTTCATCATAGTATCATCATAATAACAATCCCTGAAGGTAATCATACCTCTCAGTTCTCAGTTTTCAGTTCTCAGTTCTCAACTAATCAAATCCCAATTCAACTCTCGCCTCTTCACTCATCATACTCTGGTCCCAGGCGGGTTCGAAGACCAGATTGACGTTAACATTATGAACACCTTCCACGCTTTCGATCTTTGTACGCACATCCTCAAGGATGAAGTCGGCAGCGGGACAGTTGGGAGCCGTGAAGGTCATATCGACCTCCACATCACCCTCATCCTGAACATCGATCTTGTAGATCATGCCCAGGTCGTAGATATTCACTGGTATCTCGGGGTCGTACACCGTTTTGATCACATCTACGATATTCTCTTCTATTTTTATTCTTTCTTCCTGTGTCATGGGTTACAAAGGTACAAATAAGTGAGCGAAAAACCAAATTTTGGAGTAGCGAATACAAAGAAATGCCTGCATTTCTTTTGTTGAGTCGAAACAAAATAAAACCAAGGACCAAATAGATTCGCCTACGGCGAAGGAATTGGAAACGAATATAAATAATTGGAAGAGTGCCTTGAGCGAAAGCTAATTATTATTTGTGGAAATAATTATTCTAATTATTCTAATTCGTTTCCCCCACCCTTCGCCATGGGCGACCATTCTATTTTGTTAATTGTTAATTTTCTGAATAATCTTAACGAATTAACTTCGCTTAACGCAAAATACGGGCACGGGAAGAACCAACCGCCCTCTCGGTCGAAAACGAGCGATTCCGACGAGGCTTGGTAAGGTGTTGATAATGGAATGCGAATTATCCTGACAATAGCTCACGTTAAGTTCATGGAGTAAATGCTATAGCTATCAGGAAATGACTATAGCCAACGACCAAAAACGTCAGGCATTTCAGAAACCGCCACCGGGGAAACCACCACCAAAGCCGCCGCCGAAGCCACCACCCGGGAAACCACCGCCCCCTGGGAAGCCACCGCGACCGCCACGACCGCCACGACCACCACGGCCGTTCTGCCTACCTCCCCATCCTTGTCCTTGATTATTGCCAAAGAGGTTCAGTCGGTAGCTCACATGGAGCATGGCATAGCTGGTAATGGAGTTCACCTCACGGTCGGTCCAGCCGTTAGCCGTTACGTTACGAGTGAAGTTCGACTGCTGGTTCAGGATGTCATACCATTGCAGCATCACCGTGAGTTTCTTGCCTTTCAGGAACCCATGTGACAGCTGCGCATTCCAGATCATCTCATTGGTGTTGAGGGTCTGGTCGTCATACCCTCGTTTACTGAACATATTGATATCGGTTGACAGACTGGTTCCCCAGGGGAAGGTGATCCGAGTGTTCCCGCCGTATGAGAAGTTCCAGGTGGTGAGGTTTCGGGATGCCTGCAGCCTGTTCTCCGTATGGGCATAAGTGGCACGACCGTTCAGTGAGACGCTGAGCCACGAGTTGCGGTAGCTCAACGACACATCGGGAGACACATTATAAGTATGGGTGACATTACGATCTGGGATGGCCGTGCGGTTCAGGTTCACATAACCGATCTGGTGGTTATAGCTGGCATTCACGCCGCCACTCACATCCCAGCGGTTCAGACTGTCGAGGCCGAGATTGAACGAGCCGCCACCATTGATGCTCCAGTTACCGTTGATATTCTCCGGTCGGGAGATACGCCCACCGGTTCTCTCGTTATAGGTAACAACATTACCAATAGAATTCCTCGTTGTGCGCAATCCCACATTGGTACTGAAACTCCAGTGGCGCTGCGCCTTCGGAATCATGAAGCCCTCCGGACTCTCTTCGAGCTTTTGTGCCCGCATCATCTGGAAGTTCACGTTCAGGTTTGTATTGAATGATGGTTTCAATCCTGGGTTACCCATCGAGATGTTCAAGGGGTTTGTATCATCATAGATATCAAGCAGCTGCGTGATATTGGGCTGCGACGACTGTCCTCTCAACTGCACCTGAAGGTTCGTCTGCTGATTGAAACGATAGCGCACATTCAGGGTTGGCGACACATTGGTCACAGTACGTGTCGTATCAATGGGGATGCCCAGATACTGCTGGATATAATGTGAGTGTTGCGGCTGAAAGGACACACCGGCATTCATGTTCAGCTTATCGCGCACCACACGCAGCTGGAGATCCACGTTATGGTTGTTTTCCGTGCGCTCGGAGTAGCGACTCAGACGGTCGCTGAGGTACATCTCATAAGGATTGTCGAGGTAGCCGAACAAACGGGTCCATTCACGATAGTCGTTGATGACATCGGCAAAAGCCTCATCGGTAAAGGCGGGGAAGTCGTAGGTGGCAGGATCACTCTTCTGACGACTGTAGTTATAACGGTAGTTCATCTGGAGGAAGATGCCCTGTGCCCCGAAGCCGCGACCGAAATTCCTCATGCCACCGCCGCCAAACGGTCCGCGCACCCTCACCGTATCCATAGGTGATGGTTTCGGTTTGAAGTTGTATAACGGCTCTGTATAGGTTACACCAACAGAATAGCTGAAATTGTCACCATTCGACAGTGTATAGCGGTTGGTTTGGTAAGTGGAGTCGTTGCCCAGCATGTTCTGGGTCTGGTAGAGGCGCACGGCCGAGAGGTTGGCATTGCGATTGTCGTTGTCGCTGTAGTTGATGTTCGAGCTGATGGCTACGTTACGTCCCTTACTACCCAGGCGACGGGTGATCTGCAGTTGGGAACTGAGGTTTTTGTTTTCACCGTACGACAACGACTTCCTCTCGTCTCTGTTCACGATCAGGTCATGCTCATCCATATAGTGCAGACTCTCTTCGCTCAAGGCATCACTCACATAGTCGAAGGGATTGGCATTGAACGAAGCCGAGTTAGAAAACGAACGACTGTCGTTGCTGCCCAAGCTGACATTGGGGCGGAAGGACAGAGTGGTGACACTGTCGATGTTCCACTGCAGGTTCATGTTTCCTGTCCAGTTGTTGTTGCGCGAATAGCTCTGACTGACGCTGTTTGAGAAGGCACCGCCCCGAGTGTTGACGAAGTTCTCCGATCCCGTACGGTTCCAGTTGTCGGCATCATTACGTGTCCAGGTTACTCGTCCGCTCACCCTCAGGTCTCTCGTTTTCTCGTAGCTCACATCCAGTGCCGCTGTCTTCGTTTCTCGCTGTCCCTGGTTATTACCACGACCTCGACCACCACGACCCGAGAAATTGCGGTCGTTCACGTTGTTGGCATTTCCCATGAAGGTGTAGCGCATGGCACCGAAAGGTTTCATCGCAGTGAGACGGATACCATAGCGTTTGTCTGTACCGTAGCCCACATCGGGGTTCATCTGCAGACCGTTACGTGCACTGCGCTTGGTCTCAAACTCCAGCACGAAGTCATCATTACCATCGTCTATACCTGTAGCTCTCGACAAGTCGCTCTTCTCATCGTATGCCTTCACCTTATCGATCACATACGAGGGCAGGTTCTTCATTACGGCATCATTGTTACCTGTCATAAAATCACGGCCATCCATCTTGAAGCGTCTCACCGTCTTGCCATTGATCGTCACACCGCCGTTCTCGTCGATCTTCGCACCGGGCAACATCTCCACCAGTGATTCGATGACCGCCCCTTCGGGCACACGGAATGCGTCGGCATTATAAACCACTGTATCATCCTTGACCACCATCTTAGGGACATTGGCCAGCACCACGGTCTCATCCAACTGCAAGGCATCATGTTCCATCACGATCTGTCCGACAGCAAGCGACCTGCCATTCACCTTTGTGAGTGGTTTGTTCACCACCTTGTAGCCTAAGTAACTCACGCGGAGCAGGTAGTTCCCAGCTTTCAGGGTATTGAACGAGAAATGACCACGACTGTCGGAATAGGCACCAGCCACATAGGTGGTGTCGGTCTTCCCATTCGTGGGCCTTCCTAATCTGTATAACTGAATGGTGGCATTGGCTAAGGCTTCGCGTTGTTCACTATCAATGACACTACCCGACAATGACTCACTCTGCGCCCAGGCGCCCAGGCTGATCGCCATTGCCACAAACAAGACAAGAGGGCGTAAATGAAATATCATATAACAAAAGGATTAATAAACTGCTAACATACAAGTCTGTTTATTAGAGTGTCATTATCACATAAAGTTTAATCCGCCCACACAAAATTATCATATAAAATTCATTTTTCGCTCCGATTGCAGCATTCGAAGTCACGGAGACACGAGCATACGATCGGGCACAAGACATACGAAAAAAGCACCAAAGTATCCATGGATTCATGGGCTTTGGTGCTTAGATCATGAAGTAATCCTGTGCGGTTACTTCAGCAGATTCATCGTGTCGGTGGCAATCATCAGCTCCTCATCAGTAGGAATCACCAACACCTTCACCTTGGAGTCATCGGCGGAGATCACTGCCTCCTCACCACGGACATTGTTCTTCGACTCATCGAACTTGATGCCTAAGAACTCCATGTCCTTACATACCTCTGCGCGCATACTGGTCTGGTTCTCACCTACACCGGCAGTGAAGACAACGACATCCAGTCCGCCCATGGCAGCAGCGTATGCACCGATGTATTTCTTAATACGGTAGAAATACATATCCTGTGCTAACTTAGCACGTGGATCACCGGCCTTGGCAGCATTCTCCACATCACGCATATCGCTGGAACCGCCCGTCAGACCAGCCACACCGCTCTTCTTATTCAACAGGTTCGACATGCCATCGGCATCTAAGCCCAGCTTCTTCTCGATGAAAGTCACGGCACCACCATCGATATCACCGGCACGGGTTCCCATCACCAAGCCTTCCAGCGGAGTGAGACCCATGGAGGTATCGATGCACTTACCGTCTTTCACAGCAGCAATGGAACCGCCGTTACCCACATGACAGGTCACCATCTTCGTACCCTCGGCAGGAATGCCTAAGAACTCACAGGCACGGGCAGAGACATAACGGTGGGAGGTGCCATGGAAACCGTAGCGACGGATACCGTACTTCTCATACAGCTCGTAGGGGATGGCATACATAAAGGCCTTCGGCGGCATGGTCTGGTGGAAAGCGGTATCGAAGACACCCACCTGTGGCAGACCAGGCATCAGTTCCTTCACGGCATTCACGCCCTTCAGGTTAGCGGGGTTATGCAGCGGAGCCAGATCGGAGCATTCCTCAAACACCTTCAGCACTTCATCGGTGAGGATCACACTCTTGTTGAACTTTTCTCCGCCATGCACCATGCGGTGTCCCACAGCATCGATCTCACTGAGGTCCTTGATCACACCAATCTCAGGGTCGGTGAGCAGTGAGAAGATGAACTTCACGCCCTCGGTATGCTCGGGTATGTCGTGCATAATCTGTTTCTTCTCGCCATTGGCAAGTTTCACTTTTACAAAGGAACCGTCCAGACCCACACGCTCTGCACCGCCACTGGTCATCACGGACTTATCATCCATGTTATATAATGCATATTTAATAGAACTGCTGCCACAGTTTAATACCAATATTTTCATAATTTTAAGTGATGAGTGAAAAGTGAAGAGTGAAGAATTTGCTACCGCATCTCCTTTTCCCAACACCTTCAACTCATTATTTTATTTGATTATTTTTCTTTATTGTTTTTATTGATGCGACCAACAAGGCGATAACCTCACTGCAATCGGCTGCCATACTTTCGAACTCTTTGTCTGAAAGGACATCTGTGTCGTGCAATAGATTGAGCCAGTTCATCGTCTCGTTGGCCTCCTTGAGAGCTATGTGAAGTTTAGAAGCGAAGTCTGAAGCACTTTGCGCAAATTCCGATTCATGGACATTGGCAGAGATGGATGTACCCGAGCGCAGCACTTGCGTATAGATTGCCTGTAATTTCCAGTCGCATTCCGTGAAATGAAGAAACATTTTCACAATCCTGACCGCAAAGGCATAGCTTTTGATATGCAAAGGTCCACCTTCTCTGTTACAATGTGAAATCATGGGGCGGCAGCAAATTCTTCACTCTTCATTCTTCATTCTTCACTCTTCACTCTTAACTCTTCACTCTTAACTCTTCGCTTACTTCGCATCCATTGCCTGACAGGCAGTGATGGCGACGAGGTAGTAGATGTCTTCCACGGAGCAACCACGGGAGAGATCATTCACTGGACGGGCGATTCCCTGGAGGATCGGACCAATGGCAATGGCATCACCAAGGCGCTGCACAAGCTTATAGGCGATGTTACCCACCTCAAGGTTCGGGAACACGAGTACATTGGCATTGCCGGCGATCTCACTGCCCGGAGCCTTTTTCTTTCCTACACCGGGAACCAAGGCAGCATCAGCCTGCAGCTCACCATCGATCTTCAGCGACGGATCAAGCTCCTTGGCCAGCTTCGTAGCCTCGATCACCTTGTCAACCACCTCATGGGTTGCACTGCCCTTGGTGGAGAAGCTCAGCATGGCCACACGGGGATCCTCAAATCCAGCCACGCTCTTGGCCGTCTGAGCCGTACAAACGGCAATCTGCGAGAGTTGGTTGGCATCGGGCATCGGCGTGACAGCCACATCACCCACAACCAGCACACCATTCTCACCGTATTCGGGTTTCTGGGTGATCAGCAGCATTGCTCCACTCACACAGGTGATACCCGGAGCCGTCTTGATAATCTGCAAGGCAGGGCGCAAGGTCTCGCCCGTCGTAGAGAGGGCACCAGAGATCTGTCCGTCAGCATCACCGGTCTTGATGATCATACATCCTAAGTAGAGCGGATTCTTCACCAGCTCACGGGCCTGCTCAATAGTCATACCCTTCTTCTTACGGAGTTCAGCCAGCAACTGGGCATACTCCTCGCTCTTCTCACAGTTCAGTGGGTCGATGAGCGTTGCCTTGTCAATGTGAGTCAAGCCTTTCTCCTTAGCCAAGGCATGTACCTTCTCGGGATTACCGATCAGGATGATGTCAGCCATGTCTTCTGCCAACACACGGTCGGCTGCAGTCAGTGTTCTCTCTTCTTCTGCTTCGGGAAGCACGATACGCTGTTTGTTACTCTTAGCGCGATTGATGATTTGTTGAATTAAATCCATAGTTCTGTAGTTTATATATAATAATTTGTCATATCGAGTTTGCAAAAGTAGCAAAAATAATCCACATAGCAGATGTATAGTCCGATAAAAATTGTTATTTTTATGAACTATGCCCTACCAACTATGAACTATGAACCATGAACTATGAACCATGAACATCCTCCAGCCCCATCTCCTTGGTGAGAATTCTCTCCAGTTCCTCTGCCGAGAGGCGTAGTTGGAAGTTTCCCTGGATGGCCACGCTGATACGTCCTGTCTCCTCCGAACAGACCACGGCGATGGCATCTGTCTCCTGAGAGACACCTAAGGCAGCGCGGTGGCGAAGACCCAGTTCTTTCGGGATATCCACACTGTGAGATACGGGTAAGATACATCCCGCAGCACGGATACGCTTCTTCGAGATCACCATGGCACCATCATGCAGCGGTGAGTTTTTGAAGAAAATATTCTCGATGAGACGCTGGTTGATATTGGCATCAATCTCATCACCGGTGGAGACGATCTCCGTTAGCTGGGAGTTTCGTTCGATGACGATCAGCGCACCCACCTTACGACGAGCCATGTTCATACAGGCCATGACGATGGGCATGATCGTCTCCTTGTCGGTTTTCCGCTTTCCCCTACCATCGCCACGGAACAGTTTCACCAATGAATGAACGCGCTGCTGGGCACCAAGGTTGTAGAGGAACTTCCTGATCTCATCCTGAAAGATGATGATGATGACGAGCACTCCCACACTCACCAGCTTGTCCATGATACTGCCCAACAGCCGCATCTCCAGAATCTGACTCACAAAAAGCCATACAACAATAAACACAAGGATGCCGATGAAGACATTCAGCGAACGTGATTCCTTCATCAGTCGGTAACAGTAGTAGAGCATCGTCGCCACCAGGACGATATCCACAATATCTTTTATTCCAAAATCAAACACTTTTCTTTTTATTTATGTTAAATGGTCAAGGGTCGAAGGTCAAAGGTCGAAGGTCAAGGGGCAAAGGTCGAAGGCCCTATCAGTTTCACAGCCTCGACTGCCTCACGCACATCATGCACCCGGAGGATCGATGCTCCTTTCAGCAAAGCCATCGTATGGAGCACGGTTGTGCCGTTCAATGCCTGATCGGGGGTGATACCCAACAGTTTCCAGATCATGCTCTTGCGAGATACACCCACAAGAATCGGTAACTGCATCACACGGAGAAGCTCCAGGTCATGCAGCAGCTCGTGGTTCTGCTCCAACGTCTTGCCGAAGCCGAAACCGGGATCAAGGATTATGTCTTTCTGTCCTAAGTCACGCAATGCCTGCACACTGCGGGAGAAATCAAGTAACACATCATGTAAGGTGGGGGCCGATGACATATAGATATAAGGAACGCCCAGACGACTCACCAGACGGAACATCGCATCGCTGCCCTCTACATCGTTGATGATGTCAGCACCATATTCCTCAACGGCCATCTTCGCTACATCGGGACGGAAGGTGTCAACAGATAATATGGCATCGGGCAATTCCCGACGCACCACCGACAAGGCTATTCGCAAACGGACCATCTCTTCCTGCTGAGTGGCAAGGACACCTCCCGGACGGGTGGAACAGGCCCCCACGTCAATGATCGCACCTCCCTCGGCAATGACCTGACGGGCACGTGCCGCTATCTCTTCCTCGGTCTGCATCCTGCTGCCAGAGAAGAAAGAATCGGGCGTCACATTCAGGATACCCATCACCAATGGTGCCGACAAGTCGAGCAGCCGTCCACCTACATTGATCGTATAACTCATATTTGGGGCAAAGTTACGAAAAATCGGTCACACAAGATACGGTTTACTCTTTATTTTTACTAAAAAAACGGACCTTCTGCATCAACCATACTCAAAAAAGGTTATCTTTGCACAACAAAACAAGATATTCATGGACATCAAAGAACTGTATCAGCTGTACAAACAGCATCCTTGCATCACGACCGACAGCCGCGATTGCCCTGAGGGCAGCATCTTCCTCGCACTGAAAGGTGCCTCATTCAACGGTAACCAGTTCGCCATCCAAGCACTGGAGAAAGGATGTGCCTACGCCATCGTGGATGAGGAGAGTGAAGAGTTAAGAGTTAAGAGTGAAGAATCGTCAGAAGGGGAAAGTCAATTCAGCGGAAGGATTATCAAAGTGGATAATTGCCTCCAGACCTTCAAAGACCTGGCACGCGAGCACCGTCGGCAGTTCGACATTCCAGTGATCGGCATCACAGGAACCAATGGGAAAACAACGACCAAAGAACTGATTGCTGCCGTTCTCTCGGAAGAATATAACGTGCTCTACACTCAGGGGAACTTCAACAACGACGTGGGGGTTCCCAAAACGTTGTTCGGACTGAATGAAACTCACGACATCGCTGTGATCGAAATGGGAGCCAGTCATCCGGGCGACATCAAGACACTGGTAGAAACGGCGGAACCTACTTGCGGACTGATTACGAATGTTGGACGGGCTCACCTGCAGGGATTCGGGTCCTTCGAAGGGGTGAAACGCACCAAAGGAGAGCTCTATGATTTCCTCGCTTCACAACAGAAAAAGGACTTCGAGAAAGGGTTCCTGTTTATCAATGAGGATGATCATGACTTGCAGCAGATGGCTGATGAACGTGGACTGATTTTCCGTTCTTCGTATGGTTTAGGAGATAACGAGGACATCACGGTAAAAGGACAGGTCATCTCGTGTGCTTCCTTCCTCAAATTCTGCTGGTTTGTGCATGATGAGGAAGAGGGTGACTCAGAGAAATATGTGATCCAGACTCACTTGATTGGGTCATACAATGTATATAATATGTTGGCCGCCATCTCCGTGGGCTTATACTTCGATGTGGATGAAAAACACATCAACCACGCACTGGCTAACTATGTTCCCAGTAACAACCGCAGTCAGTTGGAAGAGACTGCCCACAACCATCTCATCGTGGATGCTTATAATGCCAATCCCACCAGCATGGCCGCTGCCCTAAAGAACTTCCGCGACATGGAGGTGAGTCCCAAAATGGCCATCTTAGGTGATATGCGCGAATTGGGTGAGGCCTCTGCCGAAGAGCATCAGCATGCCGTTGACCTGATGAAAGAATACGGTTTGGAAAACGTGTGGCTTGTGGGAGAGGAGTTCGGGAAGACAACATGCGACTACCGTAGATTCAAGGATGTGGAAGAAGTAAAGGCTGCCATCAAAGAAGAGCAACCTAAAGACTATTACATCCTGATTAAGGGTAGCAACAGCATGAAGCTGTACCAGCTGCCCACACTATTGTAGATAATGCCCACGATTCCACTCTCCTTCTCCTACTCCATGTTGCCATTATCATATATGCTGAATAGATTCGAATCATAAAAAGATTCATAAAAAAAGGGAAAAGATAATCTTTTCTTTAAAAACTTGCACGAATTTCAAAAAAATGCAGTAACTTTGCACGCGATTTTGAAAATCGATACAAAAAAGATCGGGATGTAGCGCAGTTGGTAGCGCACTACGTTCGGGACGTAGGGGTCGGGCGTTCGAGTCGCCTCATCCCGACCAAAAGCGACAAAGGAGCATTTTCCTTTGTCGCTTTTTCTTTTTCAACGATGTATCTGTGACGTTTTCTGTGGCATTACGACTTCCTACAGTTTGATCTGTACCTTAAAGCTCTTTCCTCCCACCTTGACAATGTAAAGGCCTGGGGTAACAGGCACTTCGCTACCTTCACCAATCAGGTAACCAGACATATTGAACACTTTCATGTCGAGCCCCTCAGCATGAATGATTCCATTGAAAACGGTTATTTCTGGAGCATCAGTTTGCACATCTGTAATCTCTGTTACCACACCTGATTCTTCCACATTCTGGAAAAGCTTCCATCCGACGGCCTGACCGTAAGCATTAGCGTTATGAACAATCAAGGTAGCATTGTTGTAAGTGTTTTCAGAGAAACAGTTGGCATAGATGGATGGAGGTGTCGTGGCCAGTGAGGTGACACGGACAAGCTCCGTACAGTTTGCAAAGCCATATTGTCCGATAGATTTCACCTTGTTGGGTATGGTAATGGTTTTGAGTTTTGCGCAACCAGAGAAAGCCCGTTCACCTATCGATGTCACAGAAGAGGGAATAATGCCGTCACCATCTACAATCGACTTACAGCCATAGAACAGATAACCTTGGACGCTTTTTACAAGATTTCCCAAATTCGCAGTCTCAATAGTAGTGATGTTCGCAAACGGTGAATATCCGTAATAATTGACATTAGAGGTAGCATAGCTAAGTGGCCTTCCGATGAAAACTGAAGATAACGGGCAGTCGTAGAACAGACCTTTACCTTTTCCAGAAGTGTCGTAATAGTTGTATCCCAGTGTCAGCGTCTCTTCGCCCTCCTCGATGGTCACGCCTGTAATGCCAGTGCAACCATTGAATGCACCGTTGTTAATGGTCGTAATGTGGGGCTTGATGACAAGATTCGTTAATTTAGTACAGTTCTGGAAAGCATATGAGCCTATAGTCTTGACAGATTCCGGCAGTCCAACTCCGTCCCAAGTCAGAGACGTGCAGCCATAGAATGCATAGATTGACACCAGCGTTGGCTTGCACTGGCTGTTATATACCATCGTTTTCAGAGAAGTACAGCCATAAAACAGATAGTTTTGAATGGAAGTCACCGGATTTCCTAACCTAGCCTTCTCAAGTGTGGTGATTTTCGCGAAAGGAGAATAGCCATAATAATTTACATTAGAGGTAGCATAGCTAAGTGGCCTTCCGATGAAAACTGAATACAACGGGCAGTCGTAGAACAGACCTTTACCTTTTCCAGAAGTGTCGTAATAGTTGCATCCCAGTGTCAGCGTTTCTTCGCCCTCCTCGATGGTCACGCCTGTAATGCCAGTGCAACCATTGAATGCACCGTTGTTAATGGTCGTAATGTGGGGCTTGATGACAAGATTCGTTAATTTAGTACAGTTCTGGAAAGCATATGAGCCTATAGTCTTGACAGATTCCGGCAGTCCAACTCCGTCCCAAGTCAGAGACGTGCAGCCATAGAATGCATAGATTGACACCAGCGTTGGCTTGCACTGGCTGTTATATACCATCGTTTTCAGAGAAGTACAGCCATAAAACAGATAGTTTTGAATGGAAGTCACCGGATTTCCTAACCTAGCCTTCTCAAGTGTGGTGATTTTCGCGAAAGGAGAATAGCCATAATAATTTACATTAGAGGTAGCATAGCTAAGTGTCCTTCCGATGAAAACTGAATACAACGGGCAGTCGTAGAACAGACCTTTACCTTTTCCAGAAGTGTCGTAATAGTTGCATCCCAGTGTCAGCGTCTCTTCGCCCTCCTCGATAGTAACGCCAGTGATGCCATAACAACCATTGAAGGCACCATTGCCGATTTGTGTGATATGATTGGGAATGACGACGTTCTTCATGCCATTGCAACCAGAGAAGGCGTAGTTGCCTATGGTCTTGAGGTGATCAGAAGTGAATTCCACTTTGTCCAAAGAGGTACATCCTACGAAGGCATATTCGCCAATGGCCGTGACGGTATAGTCTTTTCCGCCGTGGCTCACAAATGCAGGAATGGTCACGGTGCCACTATAGGCATTATTGGTCTTACTGAAGTAAGTGACCGACGCCGTCATGTTTGTAGTCGAAGTAATATTGTAATAGATACCACCACTTACAAAATCGTATGCATGGGCAACTGATAAGAATACGCCCAAAAGAAGCAGCAGAGTTGCTAATCGCTGGAGACGCTGAAGTTTCATAATCATCATGAGGGCAGCACTTGTTGTTAATAATCCGTAGGTCATGAATGATAGAATTTTCTTGGCTTGGTTACTTCAGACCTTCATTTGTCCTAGTGCCGCATTAAAGACAAGAAAGACATATCAGTAACGCTGCAAAGATAATAAAAATATTTGAATAACAGTTATCTCAATCCACTATTTTATTAACTAAATACTGAGAAAAACAATCAATCGCCATGTCTGTTTTCCATAAAGAAAGTGTGAAAGTGTCTTCAATAAAGAAGAATAATATCTTCAACGAGAAAACAAAATTCAACTTCACAACTTCACAGTGCTGCATAGTGTTGGGGTTGAATAAGTTACGTGTGAAGTTTAACTTCACGCAACTTCACAGGGTTTTGACCCCACCCCTACCCCATTCCCGAGCAAGCTCGCCTACCCGTAGCCTTTCCCCTAAAATGGGAGGGGAGTACCACGTAGAATGAAGACCACCCAACCTTTCCCCTGAAATGAGAGGGACTATCGTTAGTCATCAGAAGTACTATGGTTTGTCATCAGAAGTACTATGGTTTGTCATCATAATCTCTATAGTTTTTTTCCGTAACTATAGTACTTAGCTCTTGAAAACACCGTTCTTAAGACGTGAAAACATTGTTTTGACTTCTGAAAACGGCGTTTTCGGAGAGTGAAAACAATGTTTTCAGAATGCAAAAACGACGTTTTCAGGAAATGAAGATGTGTGAAGTTGCGTGAAGTTAAACTTCACACACAACGCATTGTCTTCCAAAAACTTACAAGCCTGTGAAGTTGTGAAGTTGATTTTCAGCCTTCGTTAAGGAAACTTTTTCTTTATATTCAAGTCAAAAAGTGCCTTCACGCCTTCACAGCAATTTAACTCATTGTTAATGAGCTTGTTTACGTGTGAAGGCGTGAAGGTACTTTTTCAGATTGAGCTGGAAGTAAAGTCTCATTTCACCGCAAATAAAGCCTCATTGCGTTGAAACTAAAGTCTCTTTGCATTGAAAGTAAAGCCTACGTAACGTTTACGTAGCGTTTACTTGCGATGCAAGTACAGTCTCATTGCATCGCAAGTAAAACCAAAGAAAAAGGGATATGCCATTCAGCATATCCCTTTTTATCTTCATTGAAAGAATGATCTTATTCAGCCTTTGCCTCTTCTGCGGGTGCCTCTGTCTCAGCAACAGGAGCCTCAGCTGCAGGGGCCTCAGCCTTCTTCTTGCCACCACGACGGGTACGCTTAGCAGCCTTAGGAGCCTTAGCCATATTCTCATCGAAGTCAACAAGCTCGATGAAAGCGATATCGGCACCGTCACCAAGACGAGAGCCAAGTTTGATCACGCGGGTATAACCACCGGGACGATCGGCAATCTTCTCAGCAACTACTCCGTAGAGCTCCTTCAGAGCTTCCTTGTTCTGCAGGTAGCGGAACACTACACGACGAGAGTTGGTGCTGTCGTCCTTAGCGCGGGTGATCAGCGGTTCTACATATTTTTTCAAGGCTTTGGCCTTGGCAAGGGTCGTAGTGATTCTTTTGTGCATGATCAGCGAGATTGCCATGTTAGCGAGCATGGCCTGACGATGATCTGCAGTACGGCCCAGATGATTGAATTTCTTTCCGTGTCTCATTTTTACGTTTTTTCTTTAAGCGGACAACTGTCAACTACTCTTTGTCCAGTTTGTACTTTGAAATATCGGTTCCAAACGAAAGATTCAGACTCTCGAGCAAATCATCAAGCTCAGAAAGCGATTTCTTACCGAAGTTACGGAACTTCAAGAGGTCGGTCTTGTTGTACTGAACAAGGTCACCAAGTGTCTCCACATCTGCAGCCTTCAGACAGTTGAGGGCACGAACAGAGAGGTTCATGTCGGTGAGCTTGGTCTTGAGCAACTGACGCATGTGCAGCACCTCCTCGTCAAACTCCTGATTAGTCTCGCTGTCGGTATTCTCCAGCGTAATCTTCTCATCGGAGAAGAGCATGAAGTGGTAGATCAAGATCTTTGCTGCCTCTTTCAGCGCATCCTTCGGGTGAATGGAACCATCCGTCGTCACTTCGAGGACGAGCTTGTCGTAGTCGGTCTTCTGCTCGACACGATAAGGCTCAACCGCAAACTTGACGTTACGAATCGGGGTGTAAATAGAATCGATGGGAATTACGTTAACATCGGTGCAGAATTCACGATTCTCATCAGCGGGCACATAACCACGGCCTTTGTTCACCGTGAGGTCTAACTGCATCGATGCCTTCGCATCTAAATGACAAATCACCAAATCTGGGTTTAACACTTCAAATCCAGTCAGATACTTACTGATATCACCAGCCTTGAACTCGGTAGAATTCTCAACAGTGATACTAACTTTCTCATTCTCGAATTCTTCTACTACTTGTTTGAAGCGTACTTGCTTCAGATTCAAGATAATGTTGGTCACATCCTCTTTTACACCAGGTACGGATGAGAACTCATGCTCAACACCAGCAATCTTGATGGTGTTAATGGCATAACCCTCAAGTGATGAAAGGAGAATGCGACGGAGGGCGTTACCCACGGTAACACCGAATCCAGGCTCTAACGGACGAAACTCGAACTTGCCGAATTTGTCGTTTGCCTCCAGCATTACTACTTTATCAGGTTTTTGAAATGCTAATATCGCCATTAATTTATGATTTATTATTTAGAGTACAACTCAACGATTAACTGCTCCTTAATGTTCTCAGGGATATCGGCACGCTCCGGCTTGTGCAGGAACTTACCGCTCTTGGTGTTTTCATCCCATTCGATCCAGGGATACTTGCTGTGGTTGAAACCAGCGAGGGCTGCCTCGATCACCTCAAGTGACTTAGCCTTCTCACGTACACCAACAACCTGTCCTGGCTTTACGGAATAAGAGGGGATGTTCACAACCTGACCATCAACAACAATATGCTTGTGACCAACAAGCTGACGAGCAGCGGCACGTGTCGGAGCAATACCCAGACGGAACACCACATTGTCGAGACGGCTCTCGAGATTCTGTAACAGAACCTCACCGGTTACGCCCTCAGCCTTTCTAGCCTTTTCGAACATGTTACGGAACTGGCGCTCAAGCACACCGTAGGTGTACTTAGCTTTCTGCTTCTCTGCCAACATGACACCATACTCCGACATCTTACGACGACGGTTGTTGCCATGCTGTCCAGGAGGGAAGTTTCTCCTGGACAAAACTTTGTCCGGGCCGAAGATGGCTTCTCCAAATCGGCGGGCAATTTTTGATTTCGGTCCAATATATCTTGCCATAAAACTATTAAAAAGGAAGAATTGGGAGATGGAAGGATGAAAGATTTCCTGCTCTCAATTTACTTCCGGTTAAAAATTCAATTATTCAATAAACCTTCTATTATTACACGCGGCGACGTTTCGGAGGACGACATCCATTATGCGGCAGCGGAGTAACGTCGATAATCTCAGTAACTTCAATACCTGCACCGTGGATAGCACGGATTGCACTCTCACGACCGTTACCCGGTCCCTTAACGTATGCCTTCACCTTGCGCAAGCCTAAGTCGTAAGCAACCTTTGCGCAGTCCTCTGCTGCCATTTGTGCAGCATACGGCGTATTTTTCTTAGAGCCGCGGAAGCCCATCTTACCGGCAGAAGACCAAGAAATGATCTGGCCCTCGCTGTTTGCCAATGAAACGATAATATTGTTGAAAGAGCTGTGGACATGTAACTGTCCCATAGCGTCAACCTTGACGTTTCTCTTCTTATTAGTGACTGTTTTCTTTGCCATAATAATTTGAATTTTTCAATTTTCAATTCTCAATTTTCAATTCTCAATTATTTCGTGGCCTTCTTCTTGTTGGCAACAGTCTTCTTCTTTCCCTTTCGAGTACGAGCATTGTTCTTGGTGCTCTGACCACGTACTGGAAGACCATTACGATGACGGACTCCACGATAGCAACCAATATCCATCAGTCGCTTGATATTCATCTGGATCTCACTGCGGAGATCACCTTCCACTTTGAATTCAGCGCCGATAATTTCACGGATCTTAGCTGCCTGATCATCGGTCCACTCGTTGACCTTCAGTTCACGGCTTACACCAGCCTTGTCCAATATCTTTGCTGAACTACTTCGACCTATACCATAAATATAGGTCAATGCGATTTCGCCACGCTTATTCTGGGGCAAATCTACTCCAACAATTCTTATTGCCATTGTTAATTAATTGATAAATAAAATGTTTAAAATTCGAATTTTGCCAAAAAAGCATGCAAAGGTAAGAAAAAAAATCGGTTCTTTCTTACCTTCTTATGCATATTTAACATTTTAGCCCTGTCGTGTCTTAAACTTCGGGTTCTTTTTGTTGATTACGAACAGACGACCTTTACGACGAACGATCTTGCAGTCGGGTGTACGTTTCTTTAATGATGCTCTTGTTTTCATATCTTTTGTTGTTTATTTGTATCTGAAAACGATTCTGCCTTTTGTCAGGTCATAAGGACTCATCTCCACTTTCACCTTGTCGCCAGGCAGGATTTTAATATAGTGCATTCGCATCTTGCCAGAGATGTGTGCAATAATCTGCACCCCATTCTCCAATTCAACTCGGAACATTGCGTTAGAGAGGCTCTCTACAATAGTTCCATCTTGCTCAATAGCGGATTGCTTTGCCATAAATAATCAGTATAATATTCCTTCAATTGATTCTACTTCCTCAAACGATGATAAGATTTCTGCATGACCACGACGTATTGCAATGGTATGTTCAAAATGGGCGGCAGGTTTGCCATCACGTGTCCTTATGGTCCATCGGTCTTGCGCATCCATATAGATGGATCGTTCACCCATCGTAATCATTGGCTCAATGGCTATACACATTCCAGCTTTCAGAAGGATGCCATTTCCACGTCGTCCATAATTGGGCACTGGGGGATCCTCATGCATCTCGCGGCCGATTCCGTGACCAGTAAGCTCACGTACCACTCCGTATCCCTGAGCTTCACAATGGTCTTGAACTGCACTACTGATGTCACCAAGATGTTTTCCTGCCACAGCATTCTCGATTCCTTTGTACAAGCTCTCCTTGGTAGTTTTTAACAACTGTTTTACTTCATCACTCACCTCACCCACACAGAATGTGTAAGCAGAGTCACCGTTGAAGCCCTCAAGAAGAGTACCACAATCTATCGTAATGATATCACCTTCCTTCAGGACAGTCGAACTATTTGGCACTCCATGAACCACCACATCATTCACCGAAGTACAGATGCTACCGGGAAAAGGCGGTCCGTAGGGGTTAGGAAAATTCTTGAACGTGGGTTCTGCCCCATGATCGCGAATAAACTCGTCGGCAATCGAGTCCAATTGTAAAGTCGTAATGCCAGGTTTGATATGTCTGGCCAATTCACCAAGCGTCTTGCCAACCAGTTGATTGGCACGACGCATCAGCTCTATCTCATCCTCTGTCTTCAGAAATATCTTCATCGTACAGATTAATAGGCAGTAACCACGCCGTGGTGAGTGGAGCGCACACGACCTGAATTGAGCAGACCATCATAGTGTCGCATCATCAGGTGACTCTCTATCTGTGTCAGTGTATCAATCACAACACCCACGAGAATCAAGAGGGATGTACCTCCATAGAACTGCGAGAAACTGTCCTGTACATTCAGCAGGGAAGCGAAAGCAGGCATGATAGCAATAAACGCGATGAAGAGCGATCCTGGGAAGGTTATTCGCGACATCACGGTATCGATATAATCAGCCGTTGGTTTTCCTGGTTTAACACCGGGTATGAAACCATTGTTCCTCTTCATATCCTCTGCCATCTGTGTGGGGTTCAATGTAATAGCCGTATAGAAATACGTAAACGCAATAATCAGAAAAGCGAATACGACATTATATAGTAAGCTGTTACGGTCAAGCAGTGCACGAATTACGCTATTTGTACTGTCCGTAGAGAACTGTACGATTGTCAGCGGAATAAACATCAGAGCCTGAGCAAAGATGATAGGCATCACGTTTGCTGCGAACACCTTCAGAGGGATGTACTGACGGGCACCACCATATTGCTTGTTTCCCACAAGACGCTTAGCATACTGTACAGGCACCTTGCGAACACCCTGCACCAAGTAAATGGCGGCACATACAACCGCATAGAGAATCAGCAGTTCCACGATGAACATCACCAAACCACCACCTGTAATGGCAGTAAAGCGTGAACTTACCTCCTGAATGAATGCCTGTGGCAGACGGGCTATGATACCAATCATAATAATGATAGAGATACCATTACCGATACCACGGTCTGTGATTCTCTCACCCAGCCAGAGGATGAACATACTACCAGCTGCCAGGATGATTGTTGCAGGGAACATAAACACTGGCCAAGAAATGCCTGAAGCCAGTGCAGAACCAGCCTGCATTTTCAGGTTGATCAGGTAACTCGGAGCCTGGAACAGCAAGATAGCCACCGTCAGGTAACGAGTGTACATACTGATTTTCTTTCTTCCGCTCTCACCCTCACGCTGCATCTTCTGGAAATAAGGTACAGCAACAGCGAGCAGCTGCATCACGATGGATGCTGAGATGTAGGGCATGATTCCTAATGCGAAGATCGACGCATTGGAGAATGCACCACCTGAGAACATGTCGAGAAGTGACATCAAACCACCTGCTGTCTGCTGCTGGAGATTTTCAAGTGCAGACGGATTGATACCCGGAAGCACCACGAAAGATCCGAAACGATAGATTGCCACAAACAGGATGGTGATGAGGATTCGCTGACGCAAATCCTCAATTTTCCAACAATTCTTCAGGTACTCAATTAACTTTTTCATTGAAGTTTAGATTATAGTTGCGTTACCACCAACAGCCTTGATTGCCTCTTCGGCTGTCTTTGAGAATGCATTTGCCTCGACATCAATCTTTGCTGTCAGTTCACCGTTGCCCAAGATCTTCACGAGCTCTTTGCCATTGGTGAGACCAGCAGCCTTCAATTCTTCAATGCCGATTTTGGTAAGATTCTTCTTCTCTGCGATGCTCTGGAGAGTTGACAGGTTCACAGCAAAGTACTCCTTATGGTTGATGTTCTTGAAACCAGCCTTAGGAACACGACGCTGCAACGGCATCTGACCACCTTCGAATCCAACCTTCTTCTTGTAGCCTGAACGGGCTTTTGCTCCCTTATGTCCACGTGTAGAAGTACCACCGAGTCCAGAACCAGGACCACGGCCGATACGACGACGTGAATGAGTAGAACCAGCTGCCGGCTTTAAATTATGTAATTTCATAATTCGAATCTGTTTTAAAACGTTAAACTATTATTACTCAATAACGGTTACCAGATGATGAACTTTACGGATCATACCACGGAGAACAGGACAATCCTCATGCTCTACAACCTGAGAGATCTTGTGCAGGCCTAATGCCTGAAGAGTACGTTTCTGATCGATAGGAGCACCGATCTTGCTCTTAATCTGCTTGATTTTAATTGTTGCCATAATTACCTCCAGAATGATTAACCGTTAAACACTTTATCCATACTCACGCCACGGGTACCTGCAACAGTGTAAGCATCACGCATCTTGCTCAGTGCAAGGATGGTAGCCTTCACAAGGTTGTGGGGGTTGGAAGAGCCTTTCGACTTAGCCAGCACATCTTTCACACCAACACTCTCAAGAACGGCACGCATAGCACCACCGGCCACAAGACCAGTACCCTCGGAAGCGGGTTTCAGGAATACCTGAGCACCACCGAAGCGAGCCTCTATCTCATGAGGAACAGTACCTTTCAGGATGGGAACCTTCACCAGGTTCTTCTTGGCGGCCTCAGTACCTTTGGAGATAGCGGCAGTCACCTCACCGGCCTTACCCAGTCCCCAGCCAATCACGCCATTGCCGTCACCGACAACGACGATAGCAGCAAACGTGAAGGTGCGACCACCCTTTGTTACCTTAGTAACACGGTTAATAGCAACCAGTCTGTCTTTTAACTCAACGTCACTATTTATCTTAACTTTATTCATTGCCATAATCTTTAGAATTTAAGTCCACCGTTACGTGCGCCATCTGCCAACTCCTTCACACGACCGTGATAGAGGTAACCGTTGCGGTCGAACACCACCTGAGTGATTCCAGCCTCTACAGCTTTCTTCCCTAAGAGTTCACCAACTTTAGCGGCTTGCTCTTTCTTCGGCATAGCTTCCATGCCCAGTGAGGAAGCAGACACAAGTGTATTACCTGTCAAATCATTAATAATTTGAGCGTAAATCTGCTTGTTGCTACGGAACACGCTCAAGCGGGGACGCTCGGCAGTTCCTTTAACGTTCTTGCGAATTCTGAACTTTATCTTGATTCGTCTTTCTATTTTCTTTGTTGTCATAATCTTCTGATCTTTTAATTGTTAAATTCTAAGATTACTTAGCTGAAGCTGACTTACCAGACTTTCTGCGGATAACCTCGCCTTTGAACAGGATACCTTTTCCCTTATAAGGCTCAGGCATACGGAAAGAACGAATTTTTGCACAAATGAGACCGAGCAACTCCTTGTTGCAAGACTCTAAAATAATCTGGGGGTTCTGGTTTCTTTCAGACTTTGTCTCAACCTTCACCTCCTGAGGAAGCTGAATGAAGATGGGGTGTGTATAACCAAGAGAGAACTCAATGAGGTTTCCCTGGTTTGACACACGGTAACCTACACCGACAAGCTCCAATTCTTTCTTGTATCCTTCGCTAACACCAACAACCATGTTGTTCACGAGCGCACGGTACAAGCCATGGAAAGCCTGTTTCTGCTTGTAGTTCACCGGATTCTTTTCATCAACCTCGAATGTAATATGACCATCCTCAATCTTTACAATAATGGATGAATCCACTTTCTGCGAAAGTTCACCTTTCGGGCCTTTTACGCTTACTACGCCGTCTTTGTAATCTACGGTTACACCAGCGGGTATTGATATTGGCAACTTACCTATTCTTGACATAATTAAGTCCTCCAATTAATAAACATAGCAAAGAACCTCACCGCCAATTTTCAGCTGAGCGGCCTCTTTGTCTGTCATTACACCTTTGGATGTAGATAAGATAGCGATACCTAATCCGTTAATTACTCTCGGCATGTCCTTATATCCAGTATATTTCCGAAGACCTGGAGTGGACACTCTTTTCAGCACGCGGATAGCGTTCTGCTTTGTTGCGGGATCATACTTCAAGGCTACCTTGATCGTTCCCTGAGGACCATCCTCGACGAACTTGTAGTTCAGGATGTAACCCTTCTCGAAGAGGATCTTTGTGATTTCCTTCTTCAAGTTTGAAGCTGGTACTTCAACAACACGGTGATGAGCCATGATTGCGTTTCTCAACCTCGTCAGATAATCTGCTATTGGATCTGTCATAAAATATAAATGTTTAATTAATCGGGACTCCCCCGACAATATTAAAAAAATAAGCCTTGCTTGAGGATTACCAACTTGCCTTCTTCACACCGGGAATCAGACCAGCTGAAGCCATTTCACGGAACTGGATACGAGAGATTCCGAACTGGCGGATATAGCCCTTCGGACGTCCAGTCACCTTGCAACGGTTGTGCAGACGGATAGGGTTAGCATTTTTGGGAATGCTCTGCAACTTACGAGCTGCCTCATAAGCCTCGGCAGGATCCTCGGACGTTGCAATCACCTTTTTCAGAGCTGCACGCTTCTCTGCGTAGCGAGCGACAAGCTTAGCACGCTTTACCTCGCGAGCCTTCATTGATTCTTTTGCCATATCTCTTAATCGTTTTTAGCGTTCTTGAATGGAAGGCCGAATGCCTTGAGCAGAGCATATCCTTCTTCGTCGGTCTTGGCAGATGTGACGAAGGTGATGTTCATACCCTGGATACGGTCGATTGTATCGATATTGATTTCCGGGAAGATAATCTGCTCCTGGATTCCCAGTGTGTAGTTACCACGTCCGTCGAGCTTGCTCTCAATACCCTTGAAGTCACGGATACGGGGAAGAGCCACGCGAACGAGCTTCTCCAAGAACTCATACATACGCTCACGGCGCAGTGTCACCATCACGCCGATGGGCATCTTCTTACGCAGCTTGAAGTTTGCGATATCCTTCTTAGAATAGGTAGCCACAGCCTTTTGTCCTGTGATAGTGGAGATTTCGTTAATGGCTACATCAATAATCTTCTTATCCTGTGTCGCATCTCCCAGACCCTGGTTCACTACGATCTTTTTCAGGACAGGAATCTGCATAGCTGAAGTGTAGTTGAACTGCTTCTGCAATGCCGGAGCAATTTTCTCCTTATATTCTTTCTTTAACTGTGCTGTATTCATTATTTAATCTCCTCCCCTGACTTTTTAGAGATACGGATAACGTTCTTCCCTTCGTGCTTGATAGACACACGTGTAGGATCACCGCTCTTCGGATCCACCAACATCAAATTTGAAATATGAATAGGAGCCTCCTGCTTGATGATACCACCCTGAGGATACTTGGCAGACGGCTTTGTGCTCTTAGAGACGATGTTCACGCCCTCTACGATGGCACGCTGCTCATCTACGAGCACCTTCAGCACCTTGTGCGGAGTCTTGCCCTTGATCTTGTAATTATCCCTTCCGGCAATCACAAGAACCATGTCACCTTTCTTAATATGTAACTTACTCATTACTATTCTGTTTTTAAAATTAAAGAACCTCAGGTGCCAATGAAACGACCTTCATGTTTACAGCACGGAGCTCACGAGCAACAGGACCGAAGATACGGCTACCACGAAGCTCACCTGCATTGTTGAGCAGCACACAAGCATTGTCATCGAAGCGGATGTAAGAGCCATCAGCACGACGGATTTCCTTCTTTGTGCGAACAATCAAAGCCTTTGATACTGCACCTTTTTTCACATCACTTGTAGGGATTGCGTTCTTGATAGCAACGACAATCACATCACCTACGCTGGCATAACGGCGGCGAGTACCTCCCAGCACACGGATGCAAAGGGCCTCACGTGCACCGCTGTTGTCAGCAACTGTAAGTCTTGATTCTGCCTGTATCATAATTACTTAGCTTTTTCTACGATTTGTACTAATCTCCATCTCTTGGTCTTTGACAAAGGACGGGTCTCCATCACGAGCACGGTATCACCGATATTGCACTCGTTGTTCTCATCATGTGCATGGTACTTCTTTGTCTTCTGGACAAATTTACCATAAATAGGGTGCTTCTCCTTGAACTTAGCCGCAATAACAATGGTTTTATCCATTTTGTTGCTGATCACGACACCCTGTCTTGTTTTTCTTAAATTTCTTGTTTCCATCTGGACCATTGTTATTTATTAAGTTCTCTCTGACGGAGTTCTGTCTTGATACGTGCAATGTCACGACGTGTCGCCTTAATCTGAGATGGATTCTCCAGCGGTGTAATAGCGTGGTTGAGCTTCATCTGGTGCAGCTTAGCAACCTCGGTCTCTAAACGCTCTGCCAAGTCTTTGGTCTCGAGCTCTCTTACTTCTTTAATCTTCATCTTTCTTAAGCGTTTTTATCGTAATCACGTCTAACCACAAACTTAGTTTTCACAGGCAGCTTCTGAGCACCGAGGCGAAGAGCCTCTTTGGCAATCTCAAAAGGAACGCCTTCCACTTCAAAGAGGATACGACCCGGTGTTACAGGTGCAACCCATCCTGCGGGATCACCCTTACCTTTACCCATTCGGACATCTGCAGGTTTACGAGTGATTGGTTTATCCGGGAAAACACGAATCCAGACCTGTCCTTCACGTTGCATATAACGGTTGATTGCAACACGGGCAGCCTCTAACTGTCGGCTGTCGAGCCATTTTGCATCCAGAGTTTTGATGCCGAACGATCCGAAAGCCAGCTGTGTACCTCTGTGGGCGTTGCCTTTATTGCCGCGCCCGTCTTGAGGTCTTCTATATTTTACTCTTTTTGGCTGTAACATGATAATTCCTTTTTTTACTTATTATTGTTTCTTTTGCGATTACCACGACCGCCCTGTCTTCCATTGCCACGACCGCTCTGTTTCTCCTGTGTGAAGTTAGGTGCGAGGTCGCGCTTCTCATAGACCTCACCGCGGCAAATCCACACCTTGATACCGAGCAGACCCACCTTTGTCAGAGCCTCAGCCTGACAGTAGTCGATGTCAGCACGGAAAGTGTGCAGCGGGGTACGGCCTTCTTTAAACATCTCCTTACGGGCCATTTCAGCACCGTTCAGACGACCGGTAATCTGGATCTTAATACCTTCGGCACCAGCACGCATCGTATTGGCGATAGCCTGTTTGATAGCACGGCGATAAGCGATCTTACCCTCTACCTGGCGAGCGATATTGGTAGCCACGATCGTAGCGTCGAGCTCGGGCTTCTTCACTTCGAAGATATTAATCTGAATTTCCTTATCATAGAGTTTCTTCAACTCTTCCTTCAGTTTGTCAACATCCTGACCGCCCTTACCAATGACAATACCCGGACGGGCTGTGCAGATAGTGATGGTCACGAGCTTCAGTGTGCGCTCGATCACGATCTTAGACACACTTGCCTTAGCCAGACGCTCGTTGAGGTACTTACGGATTTTCTGGTCTTCAACCAGATTGTCACCGAAGTTCTTACCTCCGAACCAGTTTGAGTCCCAACCGCGGATAATACCCAGACGGTTACTAATTGGATTAACTTTCTGTCCCATTCTACTTACTTATTTTTCGTCATTAGTTTTAGCGTCAACAAACAGGGTCACATGGTTGGAACGCTTACGGATACGGTAGCCGCGGCCCTGAGGAGCAGGACGCATGCGCTTCATGGTGACACCCTCGTCAACAAACACCTTAGAAATATACAACTCTCCATCCTCGGCCTTGCGGTCGTTTTTCTGTTCCCAGTTATTGATGGCAGAGCGGAGCAACTTCTCTACGTCAGCAGCAGCATGCTTCTTAGAGAACCGCAGCACGCCAAGAGCACGGTTCACCTCCATACCGCGGATCATATCTACGACATATCGCATCTTGCGAGGAGAAGACGGCACGCCGTTCAGCTTCGCAAAATACAATGTCTTCAGGGCCTCTTTTCTTTTCTCAGCCGCTAATTTCTTTCTATTTCCCATTATTGCTTCTATTTAAATGGTTTCAGCCCGTTTACTTCTTGTTACCGGCATGGCCACCAAAACGACGTGTGGGAGCGAATTCTCCCAGTTTGTGTCCCACCATGTTCTCAGTAATGTAAACAGGGATAAATTTGTTACCGTTATGAACAGCTACAGTGTGTCCCACGAAATCCGGGGAGATCATTGAAGCTCTGGCCCATGTCTTAACGACATTCTTCTTGCCACTCTCATTCATAGCGAGAATTTTCTTCTCAAGTGACACGTTAATATACGGACCTTTTTTTAATGAACGACTCATAATTTACTTCAGTTTACTAAGTTATTTACTTGCTCTTGCGATGATATACTTGTTAGAGAGCTTCTTCGGTGCACGTGTCTTCAGACCCTTAGCATACAAGCCCTTACGTGAACGTGGGTGTCCACCGCTCTGACGGCCTTCACCACCACCCATCGGGTGATCATGCGGGTTCATCACGACACCACGGTTGTGGGGGCGACGTCCCAGCCAGCGTGAGCGTCCGGCTTTACCCGACTGCTCAAGAGCATGGTCTGCATTTCCTACTACACCTACAGTTGCCTTACAAGCACTGAGAATCTTACGTGTTTCTCCAGAGGGGAGCTTAATCACGCAATAACTGCCTTCACGAGAAGTAAGCTGAGCAAAGTTACCAGCCGAACGAACCAACTTGGCACCCTGTCCCGGACGGAGTTCGATGTTATGAACCACTGTACCAACGGGGATGTTTGCCAAGGGAAGGGCATTTCCCACTTCCGGTGCTGCCTCAGCGCCGGAGAGCAGTGTTGTGCCCACCTGGAGTCCATTAGGAGCAATAATGTAACGTTTTTCACCATCAGCGTAGAACAGCAAAGCGATACGAGCCGAACGGTTCGGATCGTACTCGATTGTCTTCACTACAGCTGGAACACCATCTTTCTCTCGCTTGAAGTCGATGAAACGATACTTTCTCTTGTGGCCGCCACCCATGTAGCGAACAGTCATCTTACCAGTGTTGTTACGACCACCAGTAGAACGCTTACCGTAAACGAGAGACTTCTCTGGCACGGATGCAGTAATATCCTCGAACGTGCCAATAACCTTGTGTCTTTGACCGGGCGTTACCGGTTTTAATTTACGTACTGCCATTTCTTATTTAAATATTGCTATAAAAATCAATTGTATCGCCCTCCTTGAGAGTAACGATTGCCTTCTTGAACGCGTTGCGCTGACCTTTGATCAGGCCCATCTTGGTATAGCGGCTGGAGCGCTTACCGGCATAACGCATCGTGTTCACATCAATTACTGTAACATTATACAGATCCTCAACCTCTTTCTTGATCTCGAGCTTATTAGCATCGGGGCGAACGATGAAGCCATACTTGGCCTGTGCCTTCTTGGTACGCTCCTGACCTTTCACCTTATAGGTTCTGTCTTCAGAAGACTTGTCTGTAATCTTGGTCATCTTCTCAGTGACCAACGGTTTGATGATAAATGCCATATCTGATGTCTCCTTTTACTTTACTAATATCTCGTCAATTGTCTTCAACGAATTTTCGGTCACTACAAGCACATCCGCATTCAAAACTTTATACGCATTGATTGCGCTGGCCTGCATGACTTCAGTACGCTGCAAGTTACGAGCCGACAAATATACGTTTTTATTCACACCTGGCAAAACGAGGAGCAGTTTCTTACCGTCGACTTTAAGATTTTTAGTAATATTTACGAAATCTTTTGTCTTGGGAGCATCCATTTCAAAATCCTCCAACACGATAATGGCATTCTCCTGAGCCTTGTATGAGAGAGCACTCTTACGAGCAAGAATCTTTACTTTTTTATTCAGTTTGAAACGATAGTCACGAGGTCTCGGTCCGAACACGCGTGCACCGCCTACGAGCACGGGAGAGTTGATGTCACCACGACGTGCACCGCCGCTACCCTTCTGACGGATCAGCTTACGGGTAGATCCTGCATGTTCGCTGCGCTCTTTGGCCTTAGCTGTACCTTGGCGCTGGTTAGCGAGATACTGCTTCACATCGAGATAGAGGACGTGATCATTCGGTACAATAGCGAAGATATCCTCATTCAGAGTTACCTTTCTTCCGGTCTCCTGACCTTTGATATTTAAAACGCTAACTTCCATTACATGTTAATAATTAAGGTTGAACCTTTGCATCCAGCGACGCTACCCTTCACGATCAGAAGGTTGTTCTCTGGGATTACCTTTAACACTCTGAGGTTCTGAGTGGTCACGCGGTCACCACCCATCTGGCCGCCCATGCGCATGCCTTTGAACACCTTTGCGGGGTAAGAACAAGCACCGATAGATCCCGGTTTGCGGGCGCGGTCGTCCTGACCGTGTGTGCTCTGACCAACACCGCCGAAGCCATGGCGTTTCATGACGCCCTGGAATCCCTTACCTTTTGAGGTGCCCACGACATCCACGAATGTGGCATCGTTGAAGATCTCAACAGTAATGGTGTCACCGAGGTTATATTCCTCGTCAAACTTGAACTCGGCCAAGTGGCGCTTAGGTGTTGTACCAGCTTTCTTGAAGACTCCCTGCATCGGTTTGGTAGTATTCTTCTCCTTAGCCTCACCGTAGGCGAGCTGAACGGCCTGATAGCCATCCTTCTCTACCGTCTTCACCTGAGTAACAACACAAGGACCAGCTTCGATAACAGTGCACGGTACATTCTTACCGTCGGCACTGAAAACGGATGTCATTCCGATTTTCTTTCCTAATAATCCTGGCATTTCAGTTTTAATTTAAATGATTAATAATGTCTCAATTACACTTTGATCTCTACCTCCACACCGCTGGGAAGTTCGAGTTTCATCAGCGCGTCAACCGTCTTGGCGGTAGAGCTGTAGATGTCGATCAGACGCTTGTAGTCTGACAGTTGGAACTGCTCACGTGCCTTCTTGTTCACGAAGGTTGAACGGTTAACGGTGTAAATACGCTTGTGAGTAGGAAGGGGGATCGGACCGCTCACGATAGCGCCCGTTGCCTTCACAGCCTTCACGATCTTCTCTGCTGATTTGTCAACCAATTTGTGGTCGTAGCTCTTCAGCTTGATTCTGATTTTTTGACTCATTTCTTTTTTTAATGTTAAATTGTTAATGAATATGTAGGAGAGGGTCGCTAAAGAGTCATTTGCTCAGCGACCCTCCGAAACATTCCTGTTGAGAAGCGAAGATAAAGAATGATTTCTCAATTCTTCACTCTTCATTCTTCACTAAACCAAGTCCACGCGACCCTTGATCTCCTCAAGAACAGCCTTGGCGATAGAGCCAGATACTGGTGAGTGGTGATCATACTCCATAGAGCTGGTAGCACGACCGGAAGTGATGGTACGGAGGGCTGTTACATAACCGAACATCTCTGCCAGCGGAACCATAGCCTTCACGATGCGAGCACCGCTGCGGGCCTCTTCCATACCTTCCACCTGACCACGGCGTTTGTTCAAGTCACCGATCACGTCACCCATATTCTCCTCGGGTGTCACCACCTCAAGTTTCATCACAGGCTCCATGAGTACAGGACCAGCCTTCACGCAGGCGTTCTTGTAAGCATTGCGTGCAGCAAGCTCGAACGACAGCTGATCAGAGTCAACTGGGTGGAACGAACCATCTATCAAGGTCACCTTCATAGAGTCCATCGGATAGCCACCGAGCACACCATTCTTCATAGCATCCTCGAAGCCCTTCTGCACGGCAGGAATGAACTCCTTAGGAATATTACCGCCCTTCACTTCGTTCACGAACTGCAGGCCGCCGTTCTCCTTGATATCGTAGTCCTCATCCACAGGACCTACATTCACGATGATATCAGCAAACTTACCGCGACCACCCGACTGCTTCTTATAGACCTCACGCAGGTTGACAGTCTTGGTGATAGCCTCTTTGTAGTTCACCTGTGGCTTACCCTGGTTACACTCAACCTTGAACTCACGCTTCAGACGGTCGATGATGATATCCAGGTGGAGCTCACCCATACCCGAGATCACGGTCTGTCCGCTCTGCTCATCAGTATGTACGGTGAAGGTAGGATCCTCCTCTGCCAACTTAGCAAGACCGTTGTCAAGCTTAGCGATGTCAGCCTGGCTCTTCGGCTCCACAGCGATCGAGATCACGGTATCCGGGAAGGAGATGCTCTCCAGAACGATAGGATGAGCCTCATCGCAGAGGGTGTCACCCGTACGGATATCCTTGAAGCCCACACCTGCGCCGATGTCACCGGCGTCGATGCTATCCATCGGCTGCTGCTTGTTTGAGTTCATCTGGAACAGACGGCTCACGCGCTCCTTCTTGCCAGAGCGTGTGTTGAACACGTATGAGCCAGCCTCCACCTTACCAGAATAAACGCGGAAGAACACCAGACGACCTACATACGGGTCGGTAGCGATCTTGAAGGCGAGGGCCGATGTCGGCTCATCCTCACTCGGCTTGCGATCTTCCTCCTCACCTGTGTTCGGGTTCTCACCCACGATGTTAGGAGTATCCAGCGGAGAGGGCAGGAAGGCACACACGTAGTCGAGCAGTGTCTGCACGCCCTTGTTCTTGAACGATGAACCGCAGAGCATCGGTGTGCACTCCATAGCGAGAGTACCCTTGCGGATAGCGGCAATCAGTTCCTCCTCAGTGATCGAGTTGGGATCGTCGAAGAATTTCTCCATCAGAGCCTCATCGAACTCTGCAGCATCCTCAACGAGCTTGTCGCGCCACTCCTGTGCCTCGTCCATGAGGTCGGCGGGGATGTCGGTCACCTCGAACTCTGCTCCCTGTGTCTCATCATTCCAGATGATAGCCTTCATCTTCAGCAGGTCAACGATGCCCTTGAAGGTCTCCTCCTGTCCGATAGGCACAACGAGTGAAACCGGTTTTGCACCGAGCACATCCTTCATCTGCTGGAGCACGTCAAAATAGTTAGCGCCCGAACGGTCCATTTTGTTCACGTAGCCCAGACGGGGAACGTTATACTTGTCAGCCTGGCGCCACACCGTTTCACTTTGTGGCTGCACGCCACCTACAGCACAGTAGGTTGCCACAGCGCCATCCAGCACACGGAGGGAACGCTCCACCTCAGCGGTGAAGTCCACGTGTCCCGGAGTATCAATCAAGTTGATCTTATACTGTTTGTCGTTATAGTGCCAGTAACAAGTGGTGGCAGCAGAGGTGATCGTGATACCACGCTCCTGCTCCTGAGCCATCCAGTCCATCGTTGCGGCACCGTCATGAACCTCGCCAATCTTGTGAGTCTTACCTGTATAGTACAGGATACGCTCAGAAGTTGTTGTCTTACCGGCATCGATGTGAGCCATAATACCGATATTGCGGGTCAAATGTAAATCTTGCTTTGCCATTGTCTCTTTTTACCTTGTTTATCCTGAATTTAGAATCTGAAGTGGGCAAATGCACGGTTAGCCTCAGCCATACGGTGCATATCCTCCTTACGCTTGAATGCGCCGCCCTGATTGTTGTATGCATCCATGATCTCAGCAGCCAGACGCTCAGACATTGACTTTCCTCCGCGTTTACGGGCAAAGTTGATCATGTTCTTCATGGAAACACTTTCCTTACGGTCGGGGCGGATCTCTGTAGGCACCTGGAAGGTTGCACCACCGATACGACGGCTTTTCACCTCCACCTGCGGGGTGATATTGTCAAGAGCCTGCTTCCAGATATCAAGGGGAGCCTTCTCTTCCTTAGCCATCTTCTCCTTAACGATGTCAAGGGCTTTGTAGAAAATCTCATATGATGTATTCTTCTTTCCGTCATACATCAGATGATTCACGAACTTGGAGACCTTCTGGTCGTTGAAGACTGGATCCGGCAGGATCACGCGCTTCTTTGGTTTTGCTTTTCTCATTTTTGTTTGAAAATTAATTCTGCTTGGGGCTGTTCTTTCTGATATCTTCAACACTCACTCCAGAGTATTTACTCAACCTGTTAACAATTGCCGATTATGATCGGCTTAGCTGCTCACCTTCGGCAAACGGACCAATCCTTTGCCCTCGTTTCATTGCAGCTTCCTCCAGCAAAACGGTTTAAATGTAAAAGTTATAAGTTTTTGAGTTTCTGAGTTATTCGTCATCACTGAGTCTTTGGTCGTAAGCGACGCTCTTCTCCGAGCCAACTTATAAACTCAAAAACCCACAAACTCATCAACTCGGTCTTACTTCTTCTGCTTCGGACGCTTAGCTCCGTACTTAGAACGACGCTGTGTGCGGTTAGCTACACCAGCAGTATCCAACGTACCGCGCACGATGTGGTAGCGAACACCAGGAAGGTCCTTTACACGACCACCGCGCACCAAAACAATAGAGTGCTCCTGAAGGTTGTGTCCTTCTCCCGGAATGTAGGAGTTCACTTCCTTCTGGTTTGTCAAACGAACACGGGCAACTTTACGCATTGCCGAATTAGGCTTCTTCGGGGTTGTGGTGTACACACGTACACACACACCACGACGCTGGGGACAAGAGTCCAGAGCGGGCGACTTGCTCTTGTCTGCAAGTGCCTTTCTGCCTTTTCTTACTAATTGTGAAATAGTAGGCATTGTACTTAATTTTTAGATATTTATATTATTTTGTTTATATTCGAATATGTGCACTATAATCCCTGCGGACTATTTCGGGCTGCAAAGGTACGAACTTTCCTCGAAACCACCTAATTATATAGATTACAAATTTCTCCCAAATGGGTAATTTTTGCAAAATATACACTTCGTTAACAAATATTGACTTAATCATACTGCTTATTTGTACCATGAACAGAGTGAAGAAGCATCCATTCCTGAACAAGAAGGAACAGGATCGATCCATGAGAACGTGCAGTGATGGCCTATATATAATATAAGGTACGCGAGAGATCACACCAAACCTCTGATAAAGATTTCATAAATAAACAGCCACATCGGAAACACGTAAACGTTAACGTAACGCGAGAAACAGAGGTAAAAGCGGTCTGTCCGACCGAAAAGAAACTAATTTTGAAACATCAGTAATAAATAGTCCGGGAACAAAACAATTTGTTTTGTACTCAAAAACACGTCAGTTTAGAAAGAAAGAAAGGTCTTTTTCGGGAACAAAACAATTTGTTTTGTTCCCGAAGGTTATTTCGGTCCGATCGTAAAACGATGTTTTTCGGTGTTGTAACAGCCGTTTTTGCATCTGGATGCCATCGCACAAACATTTATAAGATCTACGAGAAAAGGACCATCGATACGGGAGTGCTGCTACATATCTCCCGCATCCTTAGGCATGACTTCTTCAATGATTACTCCCACAACTTAGAGCATGATGCTACGGGGATAAAAAAAGACGAATGAACAATCCTTGACGGTTGTCCATTCGCCTCTGTCTGTAAACGTATCTCCTCACTATGCCTCACCCTTGCCCATAGGGAACGGTGTGGCTGTCCTGGATCCTTGATTGGGGATGCGGATGGTGCCGAACTCCTGTTCGTAGCGCATGATATTCTCCTGCAATGCCCCGAGAAGGCGTTTGGCATGTTCGGGAGCCATGATGACACGGCTCTTCACCTGTGCCTTGGGCACACCGGGCAGCACCCGTGCGAAGTCGATGACGAAATCGCTGCTGCTATGTGTGATGATGGCGAAGTTGGCATATTCGCCCTGTGCCACATCCTGCTGCAGTTCCAACTGCAGTCCGTTATTCTTCTGTTCCTCCATACTCACAAACTATAAACTATGAACTATGAACTATGAACTATAAACTATTTCGGTATTTCTCCGCCTGCTCCATGATGAGTTTCTGGTCATCGAAGTAGTTGATCTTCATGGCCTCGCGTACCTCGTGCAGGGTTTGTGCGGCCACTTCGCGAGCCACCTCACTACCCTTCTTCAGGATGTTATACACCTCGGGGATGTCCTGTTCGAACTCATGGCGGCGCTGACGGATGGGCTCAAGCTGTTTGTTGAGCACCTTCATCAGGAACTTCTTACACTTCATGTCACCGAGGCCGCCACGACGGTAGTGATCTTTCAGTTCATCCAGATTATGGTACTCAGGCCAGAACTCGGCAAAGTCGTCATCCGTCGAGAAGGCATCCAGATAGGTGAATACCACGTTACCCTCCACATGTCCGGGGTCTTCGACACGCAGATGCGTGGGGTCGGTATAGGCCGATTTCACCTTTGCCTCCACCTCTTTCGCGGTGTCGCTCAGGTAGATGCAGTTGCCGAGGCTCTTCGACATCTTCGCATTGCCATCCGTTCCCGGCAGTCGCAGACAGGCCTGGTTGGTGGGCAGCATGATCTGCGGTTCCACCAGCACATCGCCATAGGTGGCATTGAAACGGCGCACGATCTCGCGGCATTGCTCGAGCATCGGCTCCTGGTCTTCTCCTACAGGCACGGTGGTAGCCTTGCAGAAGGTGATGTCGGCAGCCTGTGAGATGGGATAGGTGAAGAAGCCCACGGGGATGGAGGTCTCGAAGTTACGCATGGCGATCTCGGTCTTCACTGTAGGATTGCGCTGCAGACGGCTTACGGTGACGAGGTTCATGTAATACACCGTGAGCTCCGTCAGCTCCGGGATCATCGACTGGATGAAGATGGTGACTTTCGAGGGATCCAGTCCTACGGAGAGGTAGTCGAGTGCCACCTCGATGATATTCTGCCTCACCTTCTCGGGATTGTCGGCATTATCTGTAAGGGCCTGTACATCTGCGATGAATACGAACATCTTGTCGTAGTCACCTTCGTTCTGCAACTCCACGCGACGGCGCAGTGATCCCACGTAGTGTCCTAAATGCAGGCGACCTGTGGGGCGGTCGCCTGTGAGTATGATCTTTCCCATAATCTGTATAAATTCCTTTAGACTGGCTGCAAAGGTAATGATTTTTTTTAAGATATAGAAAGAATTTGGAAGAATTAGTTTGACGGGGTAGGAATATAGAATGCCAGTATTTTAGCATCATGGCATCAAAAAAAAGGCAAAAACATCCGCAATACAAAAAAATTCGTATCTTTGTCATCGAACTCATACAAAAGTAAACATAATCATTACAAAAATGAAAAAGGCTTTAACCATCCCTTTCCCTTCTGTCAATCATAACGATTGTGTTGGAGATAGCCTTCTATGTGTATTTCCATTGGATTCTATAGGAATTATCTCAGTGTTCTGTGGCCCCCGTCTCATCATCACGACGCGACGAGGCTTGGTGTCTATAGGTCTTTGAACTAATTTCGACGGCATCGTCAATCTGCAGTTCATTTATTCAGTAGTTGTTCAATGGCGGCGACTACTGCACTCGGATTAGAGGGCCAGGGAGCACCCCCGGGGACGAGTCGCCCTGTGGTATCTACAAGTCGGTAGGTGGGGAAACCACTCACTTCCAGATATTGTTCGATGGCGCTTTCCTGTGTTTTAGGCAGGTTGTAGTGAATGGCATTGTCGGTGTCAAGATGATTCTGGCGGATGTAAATGCGCCATGCCTCATCAGGACTGTTGTTGCAGAAATAGAGATAGACGACGGGCTTGCCTTCCAGCATTTTCTTTAAGGCTGGCACATACTCCATTTGGCCACGGCAAGGACCGCACCATGTGCCCCACACATCCACATAGATGACATATCCCCGGAATGGTGCTGTGATGAACTCGAATAGTGCTTTCCCATCAGTGATGTCCTTCAGTTCTTCTTCTGGCACACGCAATGAGGCGGGAGAGCCTGCTTTTGGTGCCACCACTTCTTGATGTTCATTCTCGGCCAGGAAGTCCATGATACGTTGATTAGCATTGTCGATGGCTTGGATGAGACGGGGATGATGAACCTCTTGATGAGCCAGTTCTAATATGCGCGGCGATGCGACGTGACTCTTTCCATCAATGTCCCTCATAATGGTTTGTGCTTTGAGTATTTCACAAGTGGCATCATCCAAATCGAGCGAATTGAGGACACTGATTTCAAGAGGAACATACTTCTCACTAATGTCCCAGTCCCAGTATTGCGCTATGAGTGGCTTGCCCAAAATGGGGATGATGTCGGATTGGAAGACATTGTACAGTGAAACGTCCGTGTTGGGATGGGTGCGTACTTCTTTCTCTATTTCTGCAAAGTTCTTCACCTTCTGCATTTCCTCGTCAGTCAGTTGCACCTTTCCTTCTTGGTGAAGTCGAAGCAGGAACACATCGGGGTCGGTCAACAACCGATGGCTTTTAATGTCTATCAATGCCGAAGTGTAGTTAATGAAGTTTGTCAAAAAGCCGTCACGACACATCAGCGGCACTTCCGAGCGCATCCATTGCAGAGGATTCAATTCTGCCTCTGTCTTCTTGAGAAGTTCCTCTTGGTTCTCATCATGTGAAGGCCAACAACATTTCACAATCATCGGATAACCGAATTGTCTCTGGATGTTGTCCTGATAGTAGGTGAGGAAACGATGGGAGAGATTTGGACGAGCCATTTTTAGAGAATCCATTCTTGTCTGGCACACTGTCATCCAATGACGTTGCTGGATGATCGTGCTGTCAATGGTCAACTCGTTTGTGTTTACAAACTTGGGGTGGAAATCACTGCCCATCAGTTCATTGTTGAAGCGGGCATATTTGCCACCCATCAAGTAAGTGCGCTGGTTCACATCGTCGATATAAAGCAAGAGCGTGTCGTTGTTCTCCACTATTATTCTTCCCCAAAAGGTGTGTTCCAATGGATGTTCAGACTCATTGTGGATGCCCATTACCGCAGGGCCATTAACTGGCATCCTTACCTCAAATCGCCCTTGCTCGTCAATTTTCGAGTGCTCTACTATCTGCTTGTCGTCAAACAGACGATGGATGTAAGAGACAAAATCCGCCTCCTTTTTTGTCGTATGGACACAAACTCGAAGGGTGAAGTTACCCTCTTCAGCATTAATACCACTCGGCCATGATGTTTCATCCTTAGACGGATAATCGGGCAGGAATTGTGCGGTCAGCACAGATGTCTTGTGCTTATTCCCGTCAATAATAGCGGCATTCTTCTTCAATCGCACTTCCTTACGTAGTCCGTCCTTCGTCAGCACTACATGGTCTTTGCCCACTTCTGCGTAGTTCCAATATTCGCAGTCGTAGATGGCGTAGTCGTCGAACAGCCCGATGAGCCATTCGCCCGTCACCTCATCCCTCAGACAGAGGTCGATGCCTGATTTCACTTGCGCCTGTCCCGCCATTGCGACGAGGGCGAGGAGGATGGTGATGATGGTTTTCTTGTTCATATTCTATTTGTCATTAAAGAATTCTTCCAGTTTTACTTTCAGTTCCTTGCCCTCCAAGTCGGTGGAGATAACCTTGCCATCTGGGTCAATGAGGATGACGGCAGGGATGCCTGTGATGCCGTAGAGGTCGCAGGCATCGCCCTTCCGAGCAGGATTGCGCAGGGCAGTCCAAGGCAGTTGATGCTTTTCAAGGGCTTTCAGCCATGCTTCGCGGTTCTTGTCGCAGGATACGCCAAGGAAGACGAGGCCACGGTCTTTGTAGGTGGCGTAGATTTCCTTCATGAATGGGAAGGAGGCGATGCAGGGGCCGCACCACGATGCCCAGAAGTCAATCAGAACGTATTGGCTATGCCCCGTGTATTCCGAAAGGCGGTGCATTGTGCCGTCGGGTGCCTCGGCCTCGAAGTCGGGAGCGGTTTTGCCCGTGATATTCATTTGCAGAATCATGCCCCAGTAGGCTTTCCAAGGTCGCTCCATTGCGGGATGATGGGCGTATGGGGCATCCTCACGCATGAACTCCCGTTTCTGCTCATAGTTGAGGTTGGAATGATGCACATAGAGATAATATGCTGGGATAACATTGTCTTTGTTCTCGCGGATGATCTGGCGGACGAGAGCATCGCGGTCACCCATGAAGTCCTCGTATTTCAGGAAGTTTGCGCTGTCCTTTGCAGTTGCATCGGACAATCTGCCTCCTCTCATATCGATGATTCTGTCTTTTTCCTCGTCGCCAAGGCTATCCCACCACGGCTCTACCACGCGGTCAATGTCGCGTTCACGCATCTGGCAATGGACGAAACGCTGCTGCAATTCACTACCCGACACCTCGCCTGTGACGAGATTGATGCTTGTCGGCGTTTCGTCCACGATGAAGCGGAGGTCGTTTTCAGCATTGTCACCAATCTGGATGAATGTATGGCGAGGCTGTCGGCCTGTTACCTTGAACTTGCCACCAACGATGGGGAATTTCTCGGTTTTGCCATGTGGGGCACAGAGGAACATTGCCACGCTATCGTGCGAACTGGTTGTCGTGCCTGTAATGACGAAATCGATGCTGTCTTCCACAACAGGAGTGAATGTCTGTGCTTGCCCCACCATTGTGACGAGGGCAAGCAGGATGGTGATGATGGTTTTCTTGTTCATGTTAATTTAAATTTATTTGTTATCGTGGAAAATCTCTTCGAGCTTCGCTTTCAGTTCTTCTACGCTGTTAGGCACGGCAATGATGGTGCCGTCATGGTCGATGAAGAATAGGGCACTATTTTGAGTGCCGTGCTTATGGAACACGCCGAACTCGTCATCAAGGTCAACGAAACAGGGCCAGGGGAAGGCGTGACGCTCGACGGCCTTACGCATGGCATCGGTGGACTTGAATTCGTGGGCAAGGCTGAACACGTTCAGACCACGATTGCGGTACTCGTTGTAGATGGGGATGATGTCGCAGGCGTCGCGGATGCAGGGCGAGCACCACGAGGCCCAGCAAATGACGAGCGTCAACTTATCCTTGTAGTATTCAGAGGCGCGGACTTGCTGCCCGTCTATTGTGCGCACATCGTAGTCGTTGTACTTTCGTCCGCAAATCTGATAACCCACAGCCTCTTGCTCGGCGATACGCTGATGCACGGGGTGGTCAGGATAGAGCGTGGTGTATTGGCGGTGGTAAATGTCAAGCATAGCGGCAAGGCTCGTGTCATTGAAGTGAAAGCCCTTGAGCCGCCCGTCGAGTTCGAACAGGAAACCGAGCATCGGGTGGGCTTTGTAGTAGTCAAGCGTCCATTGGTGGTATTCGTTCTCCAGTTTCGCCATCTTCTGCTTGTCGTTCTCGTCCAGTTTCTCATAGGCAGACATGAACTTCTCTTCGGCAGCTTGCTCCATAGCGTGCCACGCCTGATACTCCTTGCCTGTGGATTGGATGTCGAATTTGTCGCCGTCGAGCTGGATGGTCACGGTCGCGCCGCCCTCCACGAAGAACTCCCCTGAGCGGAGGGTCATGCCCTTCTCCATCACCTCGCCGAAGTCCACAATGTGCCATCGCTCAATCTGCGCATCCTCCACATCACACTCGAAGTGTCTATCCTTCACCACTGGTCGTAGCTTGCTGTCTTTCGGGTCTTCCCCGTCCCGATAGATGACTAGTTCCACAGGTGTGGTTCCCTCTGCTACAGAACCGATGACATGACTTTTCACTTGCGCCTTTGATGTAAGAGCGGCGAGGGCGAGCAGAATGGTGATGATGGTTTTCTTGTTCATATCCTTTTCGTTTTATGTTATACCTTTTTATTTTATACGACGTTTTCGTGGAAATATCTCGTTCGGGGCATTCACGTCATGCTGTAACTGTCTCCGAGAGTTATTCCGAGCCACAAAGTTACGGAAAGTCACAAAAATAGACCCTTGGCTAATTCTAAAAAAGGAATGCCAAGGGCGAAGGTCTCAACTTAGGTTGAGAGTTTCTGTCAGTTTTTAGACTGTTATCTGTCGCCAAACGTTATGTCACGCCGAATTTTGCTGACAGTATTTGGATGGACGTTCAAGAACGAAGCGATGTCTTGCAAATCAAGTAACTCCATGATACCAGGACAGCGTTGCAGCAACATTTCATAGCGTTCACGGGGCGTAGTACAATGGAGGTCAAGATAGCGCGAACGGAATTGGCTTAGAAGGTGCTCGTCAATCATGGCTCGTAGTTTCATCGTTTCCATGTTTTGATTGAAGAATTGTTCCAGTTGCTGGCCCGTAACCCTCAATACGCGACTGGGCGCCATAGCCTCAATTGTGGCCTGTGACGGACGGCCATAGAGAAATGTGGGGTAGTCGCATACGAACTCGCCCTCAAACGAGAACCACGTGATATGTGCCTTGTCATCGCTCATACCATATTTAACATATTTGAAACATCCTTCAGTGACGAAGGCAAACCACCGTGCTGGATCACCCTCGCGCTCCAATTGGTCACCCTTGCGGTAAGCGATTTCCTCACCCTCCCGCTCGCAGAACTCCCGCAGCACCTGTAGATTCAAACTGTTAATCCCGAATTTCTGTTCCATCTATTTGATATTATACCATGTTATATTTGTCGTTCTGACTGAGGTCTATGCACTCAAATCATTTTGATATTTTATACACACGCCTTGTCCTGTTGAATGTCGGACACACTCTTAGTTCTAATTCGACTGTGCAAATTTACGAATTATTATGTGATATCGTTCCCTTTGCCTATACCTTTTATATATTATTAGGTGAAATTTGTTTGTTTTGAGGAATGATAGAAATATTGCTATAATCATATGAAATCGGAGTTTATTCAGGAGATTATTGAGCGCACTATGTCCGTGTAGTCCTTTCCCGACTTGACCTCTATCGGGTGAGCACTCATCGTTCAGATAGAGCTTGATTTACAGTGAACTGAAAGCACTTACAGCAGGGTTTTTTACACTTTTCAATAACTTTTGATGGCAAAAAACTACACTTTTCAATGATAAATGTCAAAACTACGCTTTTAAGATTGTGGCGTTATTATGTAAAATATCGCGTTCTAAAACGCCATTTCATGTAAAATATCGTATTCTGATGCCATGTTTTTATGTAAAATATCGCGTTTTAGATATTTTCTTCGTATATTTGCACGCGAAAACGTGCAAATATCATCGTTATGGTTGACAAAAGGACATTGGAATTCATCCTTACTGACCAGCAGGAGGAAATGGAAAGCAGAGCTGAAGAGGTATTATGCCAGCGGCGTGAAGAGAGTCTGATTGACTTCAAAAGCACTCAGGCACAGGTAGTCATTGGTGTCAGGCGAAGCGGTAAATCAACGCTTTGCTATCAGGCTATGCACAATCACAAACTGAAGTTCGCATACGCTGACTTCGATGATGAACGGTTGGTTGATCTCAAGGCAGACCAGCTGAACGACGTGTTGGAGATTCTGTATAAAATATACGGCGACTTTCAGTATCTTTTCCTCGATGAGATACAAAACGTCGAAGGATGGCATCTGTTCGTCAATCGTATGCTGAGAAAGAAAATGCACGTTATCATCACAGGCTCTAATGCCAAACTGCTCAGTGGCGAACTGGCCACACACCTCTCTGGGCGTAGCAAGGAAATATCGCTCTATCCGTTCTCCTTCAGAGAGTTCTGCACGATGAAGGAGGTAGATACTGAACGTCGCACCACGAAGGCAGAGGCATTTCGCAGGGCAGCTTTCGACGAGTACCTGAAGCAGGGTGGTTTCCCAGAATTGCTGATGATAGACGACAACAGAAACTACGTGAGTTCATTGGTGGACAACATTCTGAAACGCGACATCGAGCAGAGATACAAGATTGCCTACAAGGCTGCATTTGAAAACCTTGCCCATCACCTCCTGAACGTATCGCCGGCCATCGTTGTCACGACTGACCTAGCTGATCTGTTCCATTTCAAGTCGGAGCATACGGCCAAGAACTACGTGAAATACTTGAAGGAAGCCTATATGCTGGTGGGCATTCAGAAGTATTCACAAAAGAGCAAACAACGCTCTGTCCAAGAAAAGGTATATGCCGTTGACGTGGCCATGATGGACCAACGCGAGAATGCCTTTGCGGGCGAGAACCTGGGTCATCGGCTGGAGACCATCGTAGCCATTCACCTTGTCAGGAAATGCAAGTCGGAGGGATTGGATGTCTATTACCTGAACGACCGTTCGGGCGAGTGCGACTTTGTGGTATGCAAGGGAAACCAAGTAATACAAGCCATACAGGTGTCATACGACATCTCCGCTGAAAAGACTTACAAGCGCGAGAAGAATGGCCTACTGCTTGCAGCCAGACAGACCAAATGCGAAAACTTGTTGCTACTCACTGACCATGAGAGCGGCGAAATAGAGGAGGTTGGTCACAAGATGAAGATTCAGCCCGTCTATGAATGGAGTTTGGAACTCGGAGTGTAGTCAGCTGAATTTTAAGAAAGCAGTGCAATAGCCAAATATGTCAGGGGACAGATACTGACACAGGTGGGGGATACATGCCCCTTGGGGCAAATGCTTAGCTCACCTTGCTCTTTGAATGATTCCTCGGTCTATGCCTGTTAGGCGTTGAAGCTGACGGACGGATGCTCCAAGTTCCTTAAGCTGAATGAATGCCTGCCACAGGGTTTCTCTGTCGAGCTTTTGGAATTCGCTGCTATTGGAAACGCCTGCGATTCTGAAATCATTGAATGGAATACGGTTTACTACTGTTTGAGTATTACAAATCTGAAAGACGGGTTCAACGGAACCATCGTATTCACACCAGGAGCTATACTTATAGTCCTTGATCTGAGTAACAATAGACATATGCACCTGCAATTCTCTTGATGGTATCACCGACTTTCTCATCACGCTCACGAATGAGCAGATGAAAGTGGTTTTATATCAAGCAGTAAGCGTAATAGATGCAGTTAGTGCCACAGGGGTTACCCTCATCATCATACTGAGTACGCATCCTGTCGAGGATATTGATGGACTGATAGTAGTCCTCTGGCTCCTCGAAGATGTTGACTTCGTCTTCCTCCTTCTCGCTCGGGATAGCTCAAGCGAGTTTGGCTCTCCGCTCGCTCGTGCGTCGGTTCTGGTGATTGATGCCTCGCATCATCACATGATATATCTCAGTTCCTGATGTTACTCTTGGTTGCCTGGGCATGAATGAATGTGTTGACTCTATGATATATAACGCTGAATAAGAGGGAATATTGTAAAAATAGAGGCTATTACGCAAGAAGAGAAGTGGAATACTGGTGGTTCATGTTGAATGGCTACTTCTTATGGTGCATAATCAGCTCCTGTAACTCTGGATGGAGTTGCAGGGGCGAATTGTTTATAACGGTTTTTGCGATGATTGAAGAGGACGGAAAGGGATGGCATGAGAGATTATGTAAAAAAATGCATAAGATTGAAGAAAAATAGAAATATTTCACTATCTTTGTGCCTTGAAAGGCAAGAAGTCGGGCGGCACCGACATTGCATCGATAGTGAAATGTTGAAGTCATAAAGCGACTGAAGACCAGAGTGATATGATGACGACGAAAGAATTAGATG
>Ga0310697_10000432_pt1 | contig 58146 bp, 33 predicted proteins | sample 172DNAGHGlowgp2_FD_203883 | JGI IMG/M metagenome (GOLD analysis project Ga0310697, IMG submission 203883) | Sheep rumen microbial communities from Palmerston North, Manawatu-Wanganui, New Zealand - 1728 DNA GHGlow gp2 (v2) (version 2) | ecosystem: Host-associated > Mammals > Digestive system >...
TTTGTGTCGTGCAAATTTGCTTTGTGAATCACGACTGATAAAAGACAACCGGTCTCGTCGGTGACGATTTGCCGTTTTACTCCTTTCGTTTTTTTCCCGCGTCAAAGCCTTTTTGCTCGACGGCTCCGGTCGTTTTTACGCTTTGAGAGTCAATTAATGCTTGGGTCGGTTCTTCGCTTAAGCCTGCTCTTTGGCGCGTCAGCTTAACGAGGTGTTCGAGGATTTTGTCCCAAAGTCCGTTAAGGCGTGCACGTCGATAAAAGCTGTGCACGGTAAAGACTGGTGGGAAATCGTGCGGTAAATTACGCCACTGACAGCCCGTTTTCACCAGATACAACACCGCATTGACCAATTCGCGCTTTTCCCATTTGCGTTTTCGCATGTTGACGAACAAAGGCGCAATCACTTCCCATTGCTCATCCGTTAAATCTGTTTCGTATTTTTTTCTCATAATACACTTACTATATCACTTTTTACCCTTTATGAACACCTGTTCTTAGCACAGTGAATTCCTTACGCAAGTCAAAATTACTGATAAATTTTTCGCTCGCTTCGTAGGCGTCAATTTCCTTGCGCAGTGCCCAGTTGTAAGAAAAACGAGCTGTGCCGGCAAATTGAAAAAGTCGCGTCCGTTGGTGATTGTTTGGTACGAGCATTACCTTAAACGACTTCATCATTTTGCTCACCGCCAACTAATTCTTTTATCAGCTTACGTGCTTTGTGAGCACGCTTGCCCTGCAATTTGCAACTGAATACCGTGATTATCTGAACCAAATCTTCTACCAGCTCTTCTTGTTCAGTCTTTTGCGTGTTGTCGATGATTTCAATTTCGCATCCGTGCAACGACGCCATGTATTCAATCAGCTCAAAACCAAATCGCGACAATCTGTCTTTATAAAGGATTACGACTTTTTCTACTTCGTCTTGATTTATTCTGTCGAGCAGTTCAAGTAGCCCTTTTCGTCTGCAGTTTATTCCCGAACCAACGTCGCTGATAATTTCAAACGGTTTGCCTTGAGCTAAAAGATATGTTTTCACATTTTCAATCTGCCGTTCCAAATCGTCTTTTTGTTTCGGGTTCGAAACTCTGCAATAGCCTACTATAGTTCTTGATTTTGGTTTTGTCCTTAGAACTTGTTTTAATTGCTCTTCAGAATAATACCTATAGCCGTTTTCGGTTGTGTGATGAGGCTTTAGCTTGCCGGTTTTATCCCAGTTTCGCAACGTTTGCGGTGTTACCCCAACGATTTTTGAAAATTTATTGATTGTGAAATATCTCAAGAAGTCCACCCCCCTAAGATATTCTATCAAAAAACCTTCAAAAATCAATAGTGTTTTATAATATTTTATAACTTTATCTTAACTGTTAGCTAACCCCTTTTCTTTTGCTACTTTTCTTTTGGGGCAGCAAAAGAAAAGTAGAAGCACTCACCACATGCGACGCAAAATCAGCGACGCCGTCAAGTCTTTGTCGTGGTCGCCGCGCTGATACTCCGCCTCGCCGCCAAGGAACCAGCCGCTTGCGAATTCGTTTTCGCCGCGCACGCTGAACACGAAATGCGTCTTGTCCCGCTTGTTACGCAAGCGATAACTGTTGGAGTCGTCGCCCTCGTAGCTTATTCGCAAATCGGGATCCGCGCCCGTGAAACCGTGTTTGACGCCGAAACGCAAGCCGAACATCCCGTTGCGATAGTAGCGTTTCAAATCAAGCCCCGCCTGCGCGGCAAAGTAGTTGTTACTGCTCGCTTCGACGTGCTGATTGTAAATGCCCGCGCCCCGCTCGTTGTAGCTGTTCTGACGCAGGTGCGACGCCTGAAAATTGACATACGGGCTGACGTGCCACTTCCTGCGCGGCTGAAGGTTGTATTTGTATTCGCCGCCGACTTCGACGATGTGACTTTTGTAGTTGGCGTTGGTCGACAAGCCCAGCGACGAAAGCCCCCGGTGCAACGAATTCCTGAGTTGCCCGCCGTTTATGTAAAAGTAAACGTCGCTCTGCTTATTGTGATAACCGGCGTAAAGTCCGAGGCGCGTATCGTAAACCGTCGCCCGCGAAGACTGCACGCCGTAACCTATTGTACCATACGTCGCGAAGATGCCCGCACGAAATTTTTTCCCGAACGGTCTATCGTAGCCCGCCACTATCGCGCTGCCGTGATAATCCGTACCGCCGCGCAGGCTGCCCCAATTCTTCATGTAATTAATCCAAAAATTATTTTCCTGCCGCGAGGGAACTTTGACGCGAACTTTCATATCGGGCGCGCTTGAGGTGTCTTTGACTTTTGGCGCGCCGTCGGTGTCGTCGGCGAATCTCATCGGGTGAACGTTCACGTCGACATAATCCGTACCGAATTCCGGCGCGAAAACTTTCGTCACGCGGTCGGCTATCATCCTGTCGACGGCAGTATTTTGTTGCGCCACGCTCATGACCTGCGCCGAGTCATTCGAGCTGATTTGCGTCAATGTTCGCTTTGCTTCGGGCGGCGTCAAGTTGTAAAGACCGCTCATCTCTTCTTGTTGCCCTTCGCCCTCCAGCTTTTCAAACATCTTGCCCATCGCGTTGAAGGTGTCCAATTCTTGCGGCTCCAAGTCGCCGAGGTTGTTCGATTCGTAGGTCGTGACAGTAAGCGTGTTGCCGACAATGTTGCCCGAAGCCGTCAACATGCCCGAAATCGGTACGGGGTTGCCGAGCGGGTTCCTTATTTGCCCCGTGATTGAGTTGGCGATTAAAACCGTCTCCGTCTGATTCGGCGTAAGGCTGTTGGTCGTGACGAGCGAGCCGTTTACGTCGGCGTTGCCGTTGACGATTATCATGCCGCCTTCGCCGCCGCTCATCTTTTGTATCGTGCCGTCGCTCACGAGGTCGCCGTTTATAATCAGATTTGTATCGGGCGTGCCTGCCGCTATCGTGCCGTGGTTGATAAACTTGCCCGTCGTCCAATCCTCAAAGCCTTCCGCCGTGTTGCCGAGCATGTTGTTGAGCGCGAAGTGGCCGCCGTAAAGCCGCGCGCCGTGCCCGACTTCCACGCCCAAAATATTTGCCGCGCCCGAAAATTTCAACGTGCCGGCGTTGACTTTCATTTTGATGTTGTCCGCGCCCGAAATGTTTCCGCCGTATTCCATGTTCGCGTTGAAGTTCAGATTCGTCACGAGACCGGGGATATACTTCGTCGCGTCGATTTCCCTGCCGCCGTATTGAATCAGTACGGGGTAAGTGAAGCCGTCCGCCGCCGTGAAGTGTTTCCAATCCGAAACGATGTCGCCGCTTAGCGTCGTGCCCTTGAAAAAGTTGATGTTCTTGACCAGCGCGTTCTTGCCTATATAAATCGCGTGTTCGCCGCCCGACAAGCCGCCCGATACGTTGAATTCGTTGACGAGCGCGCCGTTGAGTTCGTCGCCCGTGTAGTTGAAGCCCTCCGTCATGCCCAGCGGCAAGTTCATGCCCGAACCGTCGACGCCGCGCAGATAACGTACATACGAGCCGCGATATTCGCCCGCGCCTGTCATGTTCGAGCCGAAGTTGAATTCAACGGCATTGCCCGCCGCCGTGATGTCGCCGTCAACATCAAAATTATGGTCGCGCCCGTAGGAGACCAGCAAGCCTTTGCCGCGCAGGCCGTTCGAGACAATCGCCGTGTCCTGCGGAATGACGATACGATTGTCCAGGCCGTCGACGCGTATGCCGGTTGCACCGTCGCCCGTCAAGGCAATGTCGCCGCTCTGTGTCACGTCGTTGCCCGTGCCCCACACGTGCAAGCCAACTGCCAACGGTTTGTCGCTTGCGTAATCGTCGGCGTTGTCGACGGCGGTGCCGCTGTTATATATTGAACGCCCGTAAAATTTTTTTCTGTCGATATTGTAGCCGATGTCCTGCATTGCGGCGAGCTCCAGCTCCGTTAACGTCGTGTAGTTTTTGTAGGGCAAGCCGCTCATCAAGCCGGGGATCAGCGTTTCGTTGAACGTGCCGTTTAGCGGAATGCCGCTTACTCCGTCGAACGTCGCGCCGTCGAGGACTTCGTTGACGTTGTAACCCGTGAAATACGTTCTGTCGGCGACGAACACCGAAGCGGCGTCAACGTCGGCAAGGTCGGCACTCGTCACGATATACTTGCCGGGCAAAGCTGCGTTGCCGTTGGCGTCGACGAGGCGGAACGTCCAAGCGTGCCGGTCGCTGAGGTTGTCGGCAAACTTCATTGCCGCCGTATCGATTACCGCCTCCGCGCCCAGTGCCCGTGCCATTTCCAAGCGCAATTCTCCTACCAAATCGGTTGCCTGTTCGTTCGTCGGCAAGATCGTATTCGCGTCGACGCTCACGCCCGCCGTGTCGCCCACCGTCACCACGCTCACCGCCGTGTCGCCTGTACGTGCCGTGTTACCGCTCAAGGCAGTTTGAATTTCCCTCAACGTAATTTTTGCGTTTGCCAGCCCGCGCAGGTTGTAGGCTGTCAGCGTCCGCCGATTCTGCAACATTTGCGCAAGGTAGTTGTCTTGTATCGCTGTCGTGTTGCGGAAGGAAAACGTTCGCCCGCCCGTCAGCTGTTGGTCGTTCGTCGTCAACGCGATTTGCCACGGCGCACGACTGCCCGCGCGCATGTTCAGCACGTCCCGCCAATATGATGCTCCTATCTGCGCGGCGGCGATTGTCGCGTCGTTGAAGTTGTGCGCCGAGCCGAATTCCCCGCCGTCGAAGAATACCATCTCCACCACGGGCGTCTTGTTCGCGTAAATGAATTCCGTTCGCGTCGCGTCTGCTTGTGCCGTCGCCGTGCTCACGCCGAGGAAAATCGCAACAGCAAAGAGCCGACGCCGCCTTATGCGCTCCTTCGTACTTAATAGTTCCATGATTTGTTCTCCCCGTTGGTTATTCCCGACTTGAGCCGAAAAAATTTTTTGACAGCTTACCACAAATACGACCAAAAAAAAAGACGCCTTGACGCCGCAAGCCGCCCGTCACGCTGTTTTTTAATGAAAGTTTTAATTTCCGAAGTTCAGTGCGTCGCGCAACTTGCCAAATCGGTAACTTCAGACAGGAAGACCGCTTCCGATTTTCGGGGACGGTTTTTTGCCGTCTTCAGGGCAGGAAGCGCAACCCCGCTCCGACGACGGAAGCCGGCGCGACGCCATTTGTTGCGGCACGCCATATTTTAATGAAAGATTAATTTTTCACTACCAGCGTAAAAGCTTGCGAAATTGCCGGCGTCCGGTTAAAATGCTTTTCTGAAGGGTTTATTTTTGTATTAAGTTTGCTACGGCAAGCTCGGTTTTTTTCAAGGGGGTGATGCCTTTGACCGAAGAACACACATAGATTTCCGCGTGTTTGTCTCACGGCCGTGGCTGTCGCATGGACTTCGGCAGCGGCACGGCTCCGGATTTTATTTACTAAATCAAAAGGAGACGATCATCTATGGAAGGAACAGTTTCGGTAATTCCCAAACAATCCCCGCCACGGACGGAACTCGGCGGGACGCGAAAGGGGGTGAACATCATTAACGAATTCAATTTCGACCTGCAGAGATTCGAGGGTGAAATTAACGGCACCTTTACTAAAGTTACAGATATAAGTTCGGCTACCGTTTATATTGCCTCTTCCGAGAATGCTGAGGGAGGAAAATATTATAACTGCAACATATTGCAGGACGCCGTTAATGCCGTTGCGGAGAACGGATACATTAAGCTTTTAAGAGACATGACGGACGGCGGCATAGGTACCTACGCCAGTGCAAACAGTTATCCTAAAAACACTAATGGCACGGTTATTAAAACGTGCTGCCAACCGAAAAATTTCACGATAGACTTTGGCGGACACATCTACACTGTAACTGACGGGCTCGTCGGCTCACCCGGTACTGTTAATCAGGCTTTTCATTTGGAAAAGCTCGGTAGCGGCGATAATGTCACTGTTACGTTAAAGAATGGCTCCATCGTTGCAGGTGAAAATGCAAAAGCGTCTATGTTCGTTCAAAACTATTGCAACTTGACTTACGAAGACATTACGCTTGACGGAACAGCTTTATCTGGTACAGGAAGATACGTTTCTTCAAATAACTGCGGCAATGTGACCATCAAAGGCAACACGAGCATCATTGCCAAAAGAGGCGACTATGCTTTCGACGTGTGCTCCGCCCCGAATAAAGGCTACTCCGCCGGCACGCATGTCACTGTCAACACGACAGGCAAAATCAAGGGCGACATCGAACTGGGACTCTGGGGAACGCAAGGCACCGAATTCGTCAGCACGCTCAAAATCGAGAACGGCGTTTTTGAAGGAGAAATTAAAAATAAATCTACTTATAACGGCACGGATCTGATAAACGCAAAAGGCAAGAGCGGCACCAAGCAGGTCGTCACAATCACGGGCGGCACTTTCACCGACGCAAGTGTCAAAAATTACGTCGCCCAAAATTTCTTGTTCGTTAAAAAGGCGGATAATTCCTACTTTGTCGGTAAAGAAGGCTGGGTCGGCGGCGCGTCGGATGCCGCTTTCTCGAAGGAATGGAAATACGTCACGGCGGGCAGCGACAGCACGGGCACGCTCGTCCTGAACGTGTTAGGCTCAAAGTCCATTGCGCTTTCGCAACTCGCATTCGACGGCGGCGCAAGCTTGTTCGGTATCCCTGACGCGAACGGCGGTCTGTCGTCTTGGAATTGGGGCACAGGCATTACTACAGGCGGAGAATCCTACTTCCTCGCGACCTACCACCTCGACAGCAACAGCACTGCCATTACAATCACGCCGCAAACGACGGGCGTCAAAATTTTGGGTGAATCGTCCATCTTCGGCACCAACGAAATCACCAAGTTGACGGCACTCGGCTCCAGCGGCATTTACGTCGACGCGACACAGAACAAGCTCACTGACATCACGGGCGGCGACGGCAACGACACGCTGATAGCAGGCAACAAAGCCACTTCGCTCATCGGCAATGACGGCAACGACTGGCTCATTGACGGCAAGGGCAACGACTGGCTGGAAGGCGGCAGCGGCGCGGATAGGTTCTTCTTCGGCGGCGGTTCCGACATCATTGCCGATTACAAGTTCGACGAAGACATCTTCAGCCTCAGCGGTATCACGAAAGCTCCCGATGCGGTGACGGCTTACGGCGACAGCGGCATTATCCTCAGCTGGAAAAACGGCGGCGCAAGCAGTATCACGTTCTTGGGCGAAAATGTTAAAGTCAGCTTGGATCTCGGCAATAACGATATTTACACCTACACTGCCGATTGGATGACGCACGGCATAAGCGCGACGCTCTTCTCCACCGCGACAATGTTCTCGGCGTCGGGCACCGATATCAGGCACATCTACGCCGAAGGCGCAAGCTCTTTGGGCGTCACGATTACGGGCAGTGCAAGTGCCGACAAGATTTGGGCAGGCACGGGCACGAGTATTTTAATCAACGGCGGCGGCGGCTCCGACTGGATCAGCTTGGCGGGTGCGTCCGGCGCGACTGTCGACCTTAGTTTGAACTACGGCGGTCACGACACAATCGGCCTTAGCAGTGCCGTTAAGAGCTTCACCGTCAACGGCTTCAGCACGGGCGACGTGATTAAATTTGGTAGCAACAGCGATACTCTGTCAGTCAGCGGTCAAAGTAGCCTGATTGTCGGCGGCAAGGTGACAATCAACGGCTTGACACTCAATAGAGGCGATTCTGCTTGGACTAAGAGCGACGACGACAGTAGCTTCACCTACAACGCGGTTAATATCGTCAACGTGGCGTGGAGCGGCACTAAAGGCGACCTCGTTTATTCAGCAGGCGGCACAAGCATTTACGATTCATTGTTCTCGATAACGGGCTTGAGCAAAAGCTTTGAAGTAAGCAGCGTGAAAGACGCGATAACCGTCAGCGGCATGAGCGTCTGGCTTACGAAGGCGGCTCTCAGCGGCGCGGATCCGGTTGTCGCTATCCACACCACCAAGGGCTACACGTTTGGACTCAGCACGGACGTTCCCGTTGACCAGTCTGTAAAATATCATTGGACGAATATTAGCGGTACAGGAAATTCGGCGGCGTTTTATGATGACTGGAAGGATGCTTTCTACTCCGTTAAAAACTCTAGTTCGAGCGTGGTCTTCACTGCAGCCAGCAGTTCTTCGGGAAAAGCTAAGCTTGTGCTTAGCGGTCTTGACTCGACGAGCGGCATTACGCGTAGTGGCACGGAAAACAAGATTTTCAGCTTGTCCGCAGGCAACTTCGGCACGAGCGGTATCACGGTCGTCCTCAACAACGGCTACGGCTTCAGCTTGGCAAGCGACATTACCAGCAAGACGTTCACGGGTTCGGCAAGTGCCGAAACGATTTACAACTACGGCAACAGCGTCACGATTGACGGCGGCGGCGGCAACGACTTGATAAGCCTGTTCGGCGTAAGCAAGGGCGTGTTGGTCAATGTCGGCAGCGGCTCCGATACAATCAGCGTCGGCGCAGACGTCAAGGCGTTCGGCGTCAGCAGCTTTGAGCTTGGCGACGTGATTCGCTTTGGTTCAGTCAGTACGTTGACACTCGCCGGCGAAAACTTTGCTGTCGGCAACGTGACAATCAGCGGCTTTAGCGCAACTGACGGCGCGTCTGCTTGGCACAAAGCAACAGAGGCAAACACTTTCACCTACGACACGACAAAAATCTTCAACGTAGGTTGGAGCGACACGACGAGCGATCTTATCTTCCAACAAGACGGCACAAGCTTGACGGGCGCGAACCTCTTCACGATAGCGGGCATCAGCTCGACGGCCGGCGTCTCGGTTGAAGGCAATTATGTCGTACTCGGTCAGTCGGCACTTAACGCCATAAAGAGCACGAGTAACGCGATTCAGCTTACCAAAGGAACTTCCACTTACTCGTTGAGCTTGGCGGGCGGCGTTCCTTCAAGCGTGGTAGAGAACGACCACTGGGAAAGGCTTACCAATGGCAACTTCGCCTTCATGTCCGGCGCGTTCAAAGACTATTATCATTTGGTCGGAACAAGCAAAGTCACCTACGTCGCGAAGGTTGCGGGCGACAGCACGGTTATCCTCAGCGGCGCGGAGACGGGTGCAAGCTTGGCGAAACCCGTCGGAAACCTCCTCAGCTTGTCTGCGACAGACTTCGGCGAAACGGGTATCACGGTTATTGACAACGTTGGCAACTACAGCTTCAGCCTCGCGGACGGCACCGACTATAGCAACAAGTCGTTCACGGGTACGAGCGGTGCTGATAACATTTTCAGCTACGGCACCAACTTAAAGATCTACGGCGAAGGCGGCAACGACATCATCAGCGTCGTCAAAGGCTCGAATGTTTCCGTCAGCGGCGGCGGCGGCTCTAACACGATTAACCTCGGCATTTCGGGCGTGTTTGTCGACGTAAGCGCGGGCACCGATAACATCAGCGTCGGCGCGGGCATCAATGCGTTCAGTGTCAGCGGCTTCGCACAAGGCGACGACACCATTACAATCACCGACACGCTTACAAAAGGCAGCCTCAGCGTCGGCACGGGCAACTCCATTGTCCTTCTTGACGGCACAACCACCAAGTTGACGATAACGGGCTTCAGCTCCGTTGCGAAGAGTACTGAAGAATGGTTCAGCGCGGCGACGGCGGGCGGCTTCTCCTACATGAGCTGGACGACGGAAGGCGCGAAACTCAACGATCAAAGCATCGCTTGGGAGGCGTTGGGCGAAAAAGATACGCTGTTCACGATAGCTGGCTTGTCTTCGACGGTAGCTCTGGACGCCGTTAGAGGTGCCATAACTGTCAGCGGCAACAGCGTCTACATTAACGCAACGGCTCTCAGCGGCTTGGCAGACGGAGCTACTGTCTCGCTTACTAACGGTAGCGGTAAGAGCTACGCATTTGCACTCAGCGGCGTCTCCGGTGCTTCGCAAAACATCAGCGACTGGAAACTTGTCAAGGATAATCAATACGCCTACATGCTTGGCGCGACGAGTGCTTACTTTGATGGCAACAAGTCAACGTTGCTCACCTACCACGCGGAAACACCCGGCACGTCAGCTGTTATCCTCAGCGGCGTGAAGAGTAAGGGCGGCTTGTCCTTCGACGCCACTAACAAAATTGTCGGCCTGTCCTCTGCGGCGTTCGGCGCAAACGGCGATGTCACGGTCGTCCTCGGCAGCGCGTCCTACGCGTTCACAATCGAAAACGGTACGTATCCTTCAGGCGCGACGTTCACGGGCATGAGCATTGCCGATACCATCACCAACTACGGCGAAGGCTTGACGATATTCGGGCTCAGCGGCGCGGATTCAATCACCAACTACGGCGCGAATGTTTCGATTGACGGCGGTATTGACAGCGACCTTATCAGCTTGCTTGGCGGCGACGGTGCCACGGTCAACGTCGGAATCGGCAACGACACAATCTACGTCGACAACGCGACCGACAAAGTCAAGGCGTTCACGGTCGCGGGCTTCAGCAAGGGCGATGTCATTAATCTCTCCACGAAGATCGATTCTCTTGGCATTACTTCCGACGGCGCACTTAGTGCAGGTACGCTTACAATCACGGGCATTGGCTCCACCGTGGCAACTCAAACGGGTTGGGGTGAAGAGGGCGGAACAAGTATTTCCTACCTCAGCTGGTCTACTTCGGGCGCGACGATTGACGGTACCGGTAAGCAAATCACTTGGCAAGACCAAATAAATGCCGATAAGCCTCTCTTCACGATTAACGGCTTGGGCACGTCGGCAGGCATTACCGTCGGTCTTTCCGGCACCAAGACAATCGTAACCTTCTCTAAGGCGGCACTCAGCGTCCTTGAACCGACCGATAAAACGAAAGATTCAGTAGTAGCCTCGATTATCCTTAACGACAACAATTACGAATTCGCAATAGCCAAAGAGGCGCAATTCGCAAGCCACAGCGCAGGCTGGCATTGGAAGGAAGGCACAGGCGGCGCAGGCAGTCTGTCACATGCCATTTACAAATCTGACAGCAGCAGCGCGGGCTTCAAGATAACCGGTACAGAAATCTCTTACGTTGCGGGCTCGTCCACTCCTGTCACTTGGGTCGAACTCAGCGGCATTGCAAACAAAGCAGGTCTTTCGTTCGTCGAAAGCGGCAATCAAGACATAGTCAGCATTACTGCGACTGCCTTCGGTACAGGTGCAAGCATAGCAATCGTCGGCAACAGCGGCTCGTACAGATTCTTGCTCGACGGCGATTTGACCGGCAAGAGCTTCTACGGCACAAGCAGTGCAGACACCGTTGAAATTTACAACAAGGCTTCGGGCTTGACGATTTACGGTCAGGACGGCGACGACCAAATCATCAACAGCGGCGACAACGTCTCAATCTACGGCGAAGGCGGCAACGACCAAATCACCAACACCGCAGGCAAGACTGTCCTGATTGACGGCGGCGCGAACGACGACACCATTCAGATTAGCGGCGGCTCGGATATCTCGATTAATGCGCTCGGCGGCGACAACGTAATCAGTTTGCTCGGCGGCGAGGGTCTCTTTATCGACGTAAGCCAAGGCGACGATACAATCTACGTCGACAACACCAAAGTCAATGCCTTCACTGTCAGCGGCTTCAGCACAAGCGACGTTATTAAGGTCACAGGCAGCAAGGGCAACTTCAGCATAAGTGGAAAAAATGCTGTGTTCGGCGACAACGTGTTGACGATTTCGGGTCTGTCTGCCTTCGCATTGCCTGACAACGACTGGGCTGACGCAACAGCGGGCGTCTCCTACAGGAGCTTCACGACTTCCGGCGCAACGTTTGACGACAGCGCAGGAACAATCGTTTGGAGCGCAAGCAACACCGCTTACGAAAACTTGTTCACGATAAAGGGCTTGAGCAGCGACATGAAAGCAGTCGCGCTGAACGGCAATGAAAATATCATCGGTGTCAGCGGCACGATTGTCACGCTCAGCGAATCGGCTCTTACAGGCTTGGTTGCAGGCAATGCTACCGTTGCACTTGAAAACGTCGGCAGCAACAACTACAGCTTGTCGCTCGGCACGGGCGTCGACACGGAAAGCAATGCTCAAATCGCGCATTGGGCTGATTCAGTGGCGGGTCACAGTGTCATTTACTATTCGGCGTCCAATACCGAATACTGGGCAAAGACGGACGGCGTAAACAACTCCTTTACGTTTAACGCGGCTAAGAAACTGGAAGCATTGTTCCGTATCACCGGCTTGAGCAACGGCGCAACAGGTAGCATAGGACTTAGCCTCGCAACTCCTACCACGCTCCAAAACGGCGGCTACAGCGTTGTCCTCACGAAAGACCAGTTGGCTCCGCTCAAAGACGGCTTGAAGATTACAATCAGCGGTACAAGCAACGCGCTTTCAATCGAAGGCGTCACGGCTCAGAATTTGACAGATCCCGTTGTTTCGATAGCGGCGACGTTTACCGGTTCCGGCTCCTATCACTACACGTCAAACTATACGAAAGCGTTCTTCGAGGGCATAACGGGCGGCTTCAGCTACCACGAGGGAACACCGTCCACGACGTTCGACGTTACGGGCTTGGCGAACAAATTGTCGCTCAGCGGCACGAATATCTTGCTTAACGGTTCGACTTCGGTCGCCGAACTCAACGGCACAGTCCTCACGCTCAACAGCCTCTCGGCTCTCGGCGAACTTAAAGGCGGCTCGGTTGCCTTCGCACTCACCAGCTCGAACGGCTATTCACTCGCCGTGGATCGCAATGTGTTCGGCGCAAGCACGGCAACGCAGATTGAGGCTCTGTTCAAAGCTGCGACAGGAAGCGGTGCTTACGTCTACACGGCTGAACACAACAACTTCTACACGAAAGAAAATTCCGCCAACAACTTCACCTACTACGCGGAGGCTGTCGGCTCCAGCTTTGCTATCAGCGGCTTGGCGACAGGCTTGGGCGGCGAAAGCGGCTTGAGCGGCGACGCTATCAACAACTACATCACTGTCAACGGCGCGTCGGTCACGGTCGGCGTCTCGGCTGTCGGCGATTTGACTGAATACGCGAAACTCGGCTTTGGCGGCATCACGCTGAACGGCGGTGACGCTTACAAGTCGTTGACGCTGGCAGATGCTCTCCTCTACAATGGCAGTAAGACGCACGACGCGGGCTTCACGGCGGTCAGCGGCAATTCGGCTGTCTACATGAGCAAGTGGAACGAGGCTTACTTCTCTGCTGCCACCCAAGGCACGATTTACAACTTCACGGCGGCGGCGGCGTCAAGCGGACTGTTCACGCTCACGGGTATCAGCGCGACGGACGGCATAAAAGTCGGTGCAACCGATTGGGTTGTCACGCTCGGCGCGTCGGCTCTCGCAAAGATGGATATATCGCTTACGGGCGGAGCGTCCTACACGTTGGCACTCGACAGCACAATCAAGGGTTCGGAAAACGGCGGCGCATCGTTCAGTGCAGTCACGAACAACAGCGCGAGTTACATCAGTACTTGGGTAAGTGAAGGCTACAATCTCCTCAGCGGCAGCAAGGCTGTCAAGTACACCGCCGAAGTCCCGAAAGAATTGCTGTTCACTATCAGCGGCATAGCGACGATAACGAACGCTGCGGTAAGCGGCACGGTTGTCACGCTCGGTAAGGACAACCTCAAAGCAACAGACGTCACGCTTACCAACCTCAGCACGGCAAGCTACAGCCTGTCCTTGGGCAGCAACGTGGCGGCAAGTGCGGTCGCTCTTCCCTCCGCTTGGAACTATGACGAAGGCAAAGCCACATACGTGACGGGCGCGGTCAGTTCGTACTATTCGCTCAGCTCCCCCACGGAAATCGTCTTCAATGCTTCGGTTGCGGGCGCAAGCGCGGTTGTCCTCGACGGCGTTGCGGGCACGAACTTGGCGGCTCTCAGCGGCACGACCGTCAACTTGACGGCGGCAGACTTCAGCGCGAGCGGCGTCACGGTTATCAGCGGCAGTGAATCCTACGCGTTCAGCCTTGCGACGGGCGACTACAAGGGCTACACCTTCACCGGCATGAGCATTGCCGATACGGTCAACAGCGGCGGCAACAACATCGCGATTAACGTCGGCGCAGACAACGACCTGATTAATCTCACCGACGGCACGGGCGCGACCCTCACCCTCGGCGACGGCAACGACACAATCAACGTCGGCACAGGCGTCAAAGAATTCACCGTTACAGACTTCACGAAGGACGATGTGATTGTCGGCTCGTTCAGCTCGATTGTCGCGATTAGCGGCGGCATCCAAGTCGGCGACGTCACAATCAAGGGCATTACCGACGTTGCGGGCATCAGCAACAACTGGGCACCCTCCGGCGCGAATATCTCTTACGTCAGCACCTCGACTTCGGGCGCGACGCTCGACGGCGGCAAGGTTACTCTCGTCGACACGGCAGGCGGCACCTCGACGTTGTTCACGATCTTCGGCGTCAACTCGACTCTCGGCGTTTCGCTTGACAACACGACGGTCACGCTCGGTCAACCGGCACTTGCGGACAAGAAAGCGAACGATACGGTTTCGCTCAGCGGCGCGGGCTACACGCTTGCACTCAGCGGCGTGGCACAGAGCGCGACAGTGATTAAGGAAGCGGGCTTCAACAACACGACGACTTACTCGTTGTCTGCAATGAGCGGATACTGGGGCGCGAACGGCAACAACGCTTACATCCTGAACGATTCGACGGCAGGCGCGGCGCAATTCTCCATTGCGGGCGCAAGTGCATTGGTCGATACAATGGTCGACGGCACGACGGTCAACATAGGCGAAGCGAACCTTACGGGCAAGAACGTCACGCTTACCAACTTGAGCAGTGCAAGCTATGCGTTGGCACTCGACAGCGCAGTCAAAGGCGCGAGCACCCTCGTTGAAGGTTTCGCTTCGGTCAGCGGCAATTCGGCGGCTTACCTCGGCGAAGGCAACACGGCAGGTTACGCGCAGTCCGGCACAACGCTTATCGCTTACACGGCAGAGAAACCGCAAGATAAACTGTTCACGTTGACGGGCATAGCGAACACGACAGGCGTTGCTCCTTCGGCAGGCGTTGTCACGGTATCGCAATCGAATGTGGCGCAAGGCGCGACTGTTGTAGCGATAACGGGTTCGACGAACTACACGTTGGCGGCAAGCGACTTCAACACAGTCGGCACGCCCAGCACGGCGGAAACGTTCAGCCCGGTCAACAACCACAGCGCAAGCTTCATTCGCACGACGACCTACAAAGACTTCTGGACGGCAACCAACCCGCAGACCTACACCTTCACGGCAGGCGGCAGCACTGTGACGGATACGCTGTTCACAATCAACGGCATCTCGACGATAGCCGACACTGCGGTTGGCAGCAACAACGTAATCACGTTGAGCGCGGCGAACTTCGCAGGCATGAGCATAACGCTCAGCGGCGGCGCAAGCTACAGCTTGGCACTCGACAAAGAATATCCGCAAACGACGACGGCGGCAGGCTTCGGCGAACTCGTGAACAAAGCGGCAACGTATTACGACGAAGGCACGAGCGAAAGCTACACGAAGGCAAGCGATACGCTTATCTCCTACGCGAAAGGTCAAAGCGGCGCGGAACTCTTCACGGCGAGCGACATCACGTCTACGACCAACGTCAACTACGCGGCAAGCGCAATCACGGCGACGGGCGAGACGAACGCGAAACTCACCTTGACGGGTCTGTCCTCTGCAGAGCTGACAATCGGCGGCTTCGCTCAAATCACCGGCTTCAACGCGACGAATCAAATCGTTGCGGGCACGCCGACCGACGCGAAAGCTGACGGCTCCAACTTGGTTGTCACGACGGCGAACGGCGCAGTCACAATCGACGGCGCGTCTGCGGAAACGGTCAATCTCAAGGACGGCGACAAAGATTACACGGCGGCGTTCGACAGAATCACCGACGTAACCGCTGCGAACGCCAAGAGCGTTTCGTTGACGGCAGGCTTTGAAAAGACCTACTACGGCTTGCACCAGAAGAGCTACGCTTCGGGTGTTACGGCTGTTGACGCAACCAACGCCAACACCACGACGCTTAACCTTACGGGCTCCAAGCAATCGGATGACCTCAACCTCAAGGGTGCTGCGGCGGCTGCGAACTCGCTGACGGGCGGTAAAGGCAACGACACGCTCACCGGCGGCGGTCAAGGCGACGTGCTCAAGGGCAACGCGGGCGCGGATGTCTTCGTCCAGAGCGCGGGCAACGACACCATCAGCGACTACACGTTTAGCGACGGCGACGTTATCTCGTTTACGGGCACATACACCGGCTCGGCAAGCGGCGCAGATGTCATATTCACGACCGACAACGGCACGATCTTCCTCGCGAACGCTGCGGATAATTCAATCTTGGTCAACCAAAACGGAACCGCTGATACGCTGTTCTTCGGCGGCGGCGAATCCATTATCGAAGGCGCACCTGTCGACAGCAAATCCGACGGCACCAACTTGCTTGTCACATTGGCAGGCGGCTCGACGACGATGTTTACAGGCGATACGGTAATGACGGCTGGCGGCTTCAGCTACAGCGTCACGTCCGACAAGATCACCAACTACACCGACGAGAACGACAAGAAAGTCACGCTTACCAGCGGCTTTGAAGGCACCTACTACGGCTTGCACCAAAAGAGCTACGGCAAAGGCGTTACGGCTGTCGACGCGACCAAAGCCAACACCACGAGCCTCAACCTCACGGGCTACAAGCAAACGGACAACCTTACGCTTACGGGCACGAACAACGGCACCAACACGCTCACGGGCGGCAAAGGCAACGACACGCTCAAGGGCGGCACGCTCAACGACGTGCTCAAGGGCAACGCCGGCAACGACCTGTTCATCCAGAGCGGCGGCAACGACACAATCAGTGACTACACCGAAGGCGAAGACACGATCTCCTTGGTCAGCGCGTACAAGGACGGCTCGGTCAGCGGCAACGACGTTGTACTCACGACCGACAACGGCACGATTCTGCTTGCGGACAGCAAAGATGCTTCAATCGCGGTCAACTACGTCGACGGCACTTCCGATACGCTGTTCTTCGGCGGCTCGTCTGCTGTCGAAAGCAGACCGGTTGATGTCACGCTTGCGGGCGACAACAACTTGTCGATTGAACTCGAAAACGGCGACACTGTTACGGCTGAAGGCAATTCCACGTTAATGACGGTTGGCGGAATCAGCTACAGCGTCGTGGCAGACCGTATCACCGATGTAACCGACGAGAACGACAAGAAGGTCACGTTGGCAAGCGGCTTCGACGGTGCCTACTACGGCTTGCACCAGAAGAGCTACGGCAAAGGCGTTACGGCTGTCGACGCGACCAAAGCCAACACCACGAGCCTCAACCTCACGGGCTACAAGCAAACGGACAACCTTACGCTTACAGGCACGAACAACGGCACCAACATCGTTACAGGCGGCAAAGGCGACGACACAATCGCGGGCGGCACGCTCAACGACACGCTCAAAGGCAACGCGGGTGCTGATGTCTTCGTGCAGACTGCGGGCAACGATACAATCGTCGACTACATGGCGGGCGAAGACGTTATCTCCTTGCAGAGCGAACTGACCAACAGCACAATCGACGGCGCAAACGTTGTACTCACCACCGGCGACGGTACGATTGTCGTTGAAAACGGCGTCGACAATCCCATTAAGACGAGTGTTGACGGCAAAGAATCCATGGTTGTGTTCCTCAGCTCGGCACCGACCGACGCGAAGGCGGACGGCGAAAATCTGGTTGTTACCACTGCGAAGGGCGACTTCACGGTTGGCGGCGCGTCCGACGCAGCTGTCATATTCACGGACGATGCCAAGTACACCGTGGCGGCCGACAGAATCACCGACGTTACGGTTGACGACGCAAGGTCTGTGACTTTGACGAGCGGCTTCACCGGCGGCTACTACGGTATGCACAACAGCTACGCCACGGGCGTGACGACGGTCAACGCGTCGAAGGCCGACACTTCGAGCTTGAGTCTGACGGGCTTCAAGTCAGCTCTCGACCTCAACCTCAAGGGCACGGACAACGGAACCAATATCGTCACGGGCGGCAAAGGCAACGACACGCTCATGGGCGGCAAAGGCGACGACAGCCTCAAGGGCAACGCGGGCGCAGACCTGTTCATCCAGAGCGAAGGCAACGATACCATCCTCGACTACGCGGCGGAAGACACCATTCAGCTTGCAAGCACGGCAGAGTCCTCCGTTGACGGCGAAGATATTCTCTTCACCAACAGTACGGGTACGATTCGCGTTTCGCTCGGCAGCGGGCTTGAAATCAAGACGACGGTTGTCAGCGGCGCGAACAACGCATTTGCCACGTCCAATGACGAGCTGTGGGGCATCAATGGCGAGAAAGATACCTTCCTCTTCGACGGCGGCAAAGACACCATCCACAACTACGAAGAACAAGACGAAATCAACCTCGGCGGCTACTCGCTCAGCGACTTGGTCAGCGGCGCGCCGTCCGTCAAGGACAACAACTTGATCTTCGAGTTCGACAAACAAAATTCGTTCACTGTGAGCGACGCGGTCGGCAAGGATATTGCCTTCACCGACGGCACCGTTTACAGCCGCAACAAGAAATAAGCACGAACCAAACGCAACCGATTAACGCGTAACCTTTCGGGGCTTGCGGGAAGAAAATTCCCGTGAGCCCTTTTTTTTGCTATAATGGTCGAAAAATTTTTGGGAGGCTTGGAAATGATATTAGTGATGGATTTCGGCGGGCAGTACAATCAACTGATAGCGCGGCGCGTGCGCGAGAACAACGTTTACTGCGAAGTGCACGCGGCGGGAAATTTCGACAAGGTGCACGAGCTGAAACCGGAAGGCATAATTTTGACGGGCGGCCCCCAAAGCGTTTATGCGGAAGATTCGAGCTTGCCGCCGCCGGAGCTGTTTAAGTTGGGCGTCCCGATTCTGGGCATCTGCTACGGCGCGCAGGCTATGGCAAAAGTTTTGGGCGGCACCGTCAAGCCCGCGCCCGTCAGCGAGTACGGCAAGACAGACGTTGAAGTCGTCGGCGCGTCGAGGCTGTTTGACGGCGTCGAAAAAAAATCCGTCGCGTGGATGAGCCACACCGACAGAATTTTTGACGCGCCCGAAGGTTTCGCCGTGACTGCCGTCAGCCGCGATTGCCCGATTGCCGCAATGGAAGACACCTCGCGGCAACTCTACGCCGTCCAGTTTCACCCCGAAGTTGTTCACACGGTCGAAGGCAAGAAAATTTTTTCAAACTTCGTCGACATCTGCGGTTGCCGGCGCGATTGGAAAATGTCTTCGTTCGTCGCGGACACCGTCGCCCGCTTGAAAGAAAAAATCGGCGGCGGCAAAGTCCTCTGCGCGCTTTCGGGCGGCGTCGATTCTTCCGTTGCGGCTGTCATGCTCAGCAAGGCTGTCGGCAAAAATCTTACGTGCGTGTTCGTTGACCACGGGCTTTTACGTAAAGACGAGGCGGCGCAGGTCGCGGAAGTCTTCAGCTGTTTTGACTTGAACTTTGTCAAGGTCGACGCGTGCGAACGCTTCCTGAACAAACTGCGCGGCGTCGTCGAGCCCGAACGCAAGCGCAAGATTATCGGCGAGGAATTTATCCGCGTGTTCGAGGAAGTAAGCAAGCAAATCGGCGCGGTCGATTACCTTGTTCAGGGCACGATTTATCCCGACGTGATTGAAAGCGGCTTGGGCAAATCCGCTGTCATCAAGTCTCATCACAACGTTGGCGGTCTGCCAGACTTCGTTGACTTCAGGGAGATTGTCGAGCCGTTGCGTATGCTGTTCAAGGACGAAGTGCGGCAGGCGGGTCGCGAACTCGGCTTGCCCGAACACATAGTCAACCGTCAGCCGTTCCCCGGTCCGGGTCTCGGCATTCGAATTATCGGCGAAGTCACGGCGGAAAAAGTTGCGCTCGTGCAGGACGCCGACGCCATTTACCGCGAGGAGGTTGCCCGTGCGGGCGTCGACAAGGGTTTGGCGCAATACTTCGCCGCGTTGACCAACATGCGTTCGGTGGGCGTCATGGGCGACGGTCGAACTTACGATTACGCCATTGCCCTGCGCGCCGTGCTTACCAGCGACTTCATGACGGCGGAGGCGGCGCAGATTCCGTGGGACGTGTTAAGCCGCGCCGCCAATCGCATCGTCAACGAAGTCAAGGGCGTCAATCGCGTGCTTTACGACTGCACGAGCAAGCCCCCCGCGACGATTGAGTTCGAGTGACGGGGGCGAGTACATGAGTCCAAGAATCGGACATATCGATTTCCTGAACGTCCTGCCGCTGAGTTACGGTTACGGAGCCTGCGCGGGCGACTTGACGATTGTGCGGGGCGTGCCGACGTTTCTGAACGACGAGCTAAGGGCGGGACGCATTGACTTAAGCAACGTGTCATCGATTGAGTACGCGCGGCAGAGCGACGACCTGTTGATTCTGCCGAGGCTTTGCGTCCGCGCAGATTGTGACGTGACAAGTATCGTGCTGGTCTCGCGCAAGCCGATTGAAAAGATTCGCGACGACAAAGTTGTCATTACGTCGAAGTCGGCGACCGCGCAACGTCTGCTGAAAATTATCCTGCACGAAAGTTACGATGCCGCGCCCGATTACGTGACGCGTTCCGTTGCCGTCGATAAGCCCGTCGACGACGACGCTACGGCCGCCTTGCTTATCGGCGACGACGCGCTTTACGTCTACTTGCACCGCCCCGAAAATTTTCATGTGTACGATTTGGGTTGCGAGTGGCACAAGCTCACGGGCAAGCAAATGGTTTACGCGCTGTGGACTGTCCGAAAAAAATACGCCGCCGCAGAGCCCGCGCTCCTGCAAGCGACGTATGAAAAAATTTTGCGCGCATTCGACTTCGGGCTTGCGCACAAAGCCGACGCGATTCGGTCTGTGTTGCCCAGCAAGCCGTTCACGTTCGACGAGCTGGACAGATATTTGGGCGGCGCGATTAAGTGGGACTTGACGACGGAGGCTTTGGACGCGCTCAAGCTTTACTATCGCAAGGCGGCGGCGTTGAAACTGATTGACGCCGAGCCCGAATTGCACTTCACCGACGTTGAATAAAAAAATTGCCCCCGCAACCTGCGCGGGGGTTTTTTTATTGCGTTAAGCCGTCAGTTCGTGAAAAACATGTGCGCAACGGGTGCCGCGATAAGCAGGCTGATAATCGTGCGCTCAAGGAACAGGATAAACAATTCGGGCAAGTTGACGGGGATTTTCGAACCGAGGATAAGCCCGCCGACTTCCGACAAGTAAATCAGCTGCGTGACAGAGATAACCGCCACGATAAATTTTGCCATGGGACTGGTTATCGTGCCCGCCGCGAGCACCGAAGGCGTGAACATGTCCGTGAAGCCGACGATCATTGTCTTGGAGACTTCGACGGCTTGCGGCACGTCCAAAACCTGCAACAGCGGCAGGAACGGCAAGCCCAGCGTGTCAAAAATCGTCGTGTGATTCGCCAAAACCAAAGCCAACGTCCCTATGCACATGACGACGGGCAACACGCCGAACCACATGCCCGCCGCGTTCTTGAATGCGCCTTCCATGAATTGTTCAAGTCCTTTGTGTTCAGCCACGCGTTCGCGCGCCAATGCAAGCCCGTATTGAAACGATGAGGTGTAGCCTTCGGGGAGCGATTCGCCCATTGCTTTGCCCGGAACAAGGTATTCGTCCTTCTTCAGACTGAGCGGCGGGATTCGCGGCAGGATAAGCGCGCACACGATTCCGATTGCGCAAATCAGCAGGTAGTACAGCCCGAAATATTCCATCAAGTCAACCTGCGCCAACACGACGATTGAAAACGTAATCGACACCGCCGAAAACGTCGTAGAGATAATCGCCGCCTCGCGCTTTGAATAATAGCCGCCTTCGTATTGGTTGGCGGTGAGCATGACGCCCAACGTGCCGTCGCCAATCCACGACGTGATACAGTCGACGGCGGCGCGGCCGGGTATCGTAAACAGCGGGCGCATGACTTTCGTCAACATCGCGCCGATAAATTCAAGCAAGCCGAAATCCAACAGCAACGGCAGTAACAGCCCTGCAAGTAAAAAAATTACAACCAAGACGCTCAGCAGGTCGTGCAGGACGAAGCCGCCGTTGTCGCCGCTGGTTATCAAGCCAATGGTGCTGTCGGGATTGTCCGCGTCGACGCCAAGGAACGTCAGCCAAATGAACACCGCGCCGATTATCCGAATCAAAACCCAAATCGCGGTCGTCGAGAACGTGTTGGCGACAATCGGGTACGTCGCGATAAAATTCGGCTTGCCCAAAAAAATAATGCCGAGAATAGCCGACAATGTCACTATGCCGACGCACAAGCCCGGCAACATGTCGCCTATCGCGCCGCTTATCATATCCGCGATTATCTTCACGACGATTGTCCAGCTCCCGTCGTATTGCACGGGAATCATGAACAGCACGATACCGACAATTGACGGCACAAGAAAGCCCGCCAATGAACCTTGTTGTTTGTTTTCCATTTCAATCTCCTTCGCAAAAATATTAGAGAGAAACTCCCGAAACAAAATCGCCGATTATTATAGCACCAATCGAACGACTTTCAACAAACGGGCAAAAAAAATCCCCCGACACGTTGCCGAGGGGATTAAAATTTTTCGTCGCGAATCAATTATACGTTGACGCCGTAGTCTCTGCCGAGAGCAGCCAAGCCGCCGCTCCAGCCGGAACCTATGGCGTTGAACTTCCATTCGCCTTTGTTGCGATAAAGTTCGCCGACGACAACCGCCGTCTCAATCGAGAAGTCTTCGCCGAGGTCGTAACGGATAAGCTCCTTGCCGCTGTCTTCGTCGACGACGCGAATGTACGCGTTGCTGACTTGCCCGAACTTTTGCTTGCGGGCATCGGCGTCGTAAATCGTGACGGTGAAGTCAATCTTTTCGACATTGGCGGGCACCAGCGAAAGGTCAACTTTGATTTCTTCGTCGTCGCCTTCGCCCGCGCCGGTGAGGTTGTCGCCCATGTGTTCGACCGCGCCGCTCTTGTGCTTAAGGTTGTTGTAGAAGACAAAATCGTCGTCGCTGTTGACTTTGCCGTTGGCGTTGAGCAGGAACGCCGCCGCGTCCAAATCGAAATCGTGACCGCCGTCGTACTTGTTGACATCCCAGCCGAGCCCGATAAGCAGGTGTTTCAAGGCGGGGTTGCCCTTCGTCAAATCGACTTTCTGACCCTTTTGCAAACTGATAGCCATAGAAATTCCCTCCAAAAAATTTATTTAATCCTTGCGTCCGACAGTCCAACGAAGTCCCCAATCGAACGCACGATCCATTTGCTCCGAATCGTCAAAGAACTCAACGACTTTTTCGACGCTGAAAGTCCCGCCGACGTTTTCAAGCAGGGCAATGGCGCAGGTGCGCTTGCGCGAGCCGTATTCGTCCATGCGCACGATAAGTTCAGGGCTGCCGGGACAATTAACGGTGACGACGCCTTTTGCCTCCTCCCAATTCGCCGCGCCCTGATAAATGAACGTGTAAATCAAGATGCGGCTGATTTTGTCGGCGTATTTGCCGTTGACGCGAATGGTTTCGCCCGCCGCGACTTCGCCCGTCCTGTCGTCGCCGTCCAAGGCAATGTAGGGCGGGTATTTCAGTTCGCCGAAATGGTTGCCCAAAGCTTGAATCGCGCCGATTGTCCCGTCGCGCAGTTCAAACAGACACGCCAAGTCCAAATCGATGCCTCTGCTTGAAAGTCTGCCTAAGAAACCGCTTTTGGACGGCGGCTGACTCCAGTTGAGGTTGATGACGATTTCGCCGAGCGACGAGCCGCGTTTGACAAGGCTAACCTTTTGTCCCTTGCGCAGTTCGACTTTTTTTGGTTGCGAAGGTTCGGGCGGCGGCGGGATTATGATTTTCTCGCGTTTGGGTTTTTCGCGTTGAGTGTTAATCTTCGGCTTTGGAGGTTCGGGCGGCGGAGGTGGTGGCGCAACGTCGCTGACTTCAATGCCGAAATTGTTGCAAAGAGCCGCCAAGCCGCCGCTGAAGCCCGCGCCCGTCGCGTTGAACTTCCACACGCCTTTATAGCGATAAACTTCGCCGAGGACGATTGCCGTTTCGACGCTGAAATTTTCAAGCGGGAACGTCGCAATTTCGCCGCGCGTCCCGAAAATCCTCAAGCGGGCGTTGCGAATCATGTTGAAACTTTGCTTGCGCTTGTCGGCATCGTAAATCGTGGCGGTCAGCGAAATTCTTTCGACGTGGCGCGGAACTTTTTCCAAGTTGATGTCAATCGAATCGTCGTCGTTGTGCGTGACGGCACCCGTCTTGTGGCGGGCGTTGCCGTAAAAGACAAAGTCCTCGTCAGCGGCGACTTTGCCGTTTGCTTGCGTTAAAAAAGCCGCCGTGTCGATTTCAAGCGCGCTCGTCGGGCGTTCAAACTTGAGCGTCAAGAAATTTTCGTTGAGCGGAATTTTTTGCCCCTTGCCAAGCTCCATCATTTTACCTCCAAATATTTGTTGCGATAGAAATTCACGAAGACCAGCAGATTGGCGATCAGCGCGGCGTGCTTGTCGTCCGCCAACGCGCCGTGAAGCAATTCGTACAGCTCGCAACGGTTCAACTTCTCCAACGCGCCGAGCATTCCCGCTATCTGCATTTTAACAAAAAAGTTCGTAACTTCAAAGCGGTATTTAGGATTTTCCGCGAAGAATTTGTCTTCGTCAAGACACGCGTCCAGATAGTCCAACCCTTTAATCAGCGGGTCGAGTCGGAATTTTATTTCGTCGGCGGGCGCACGCCGGATTCGCGACCAAGAATTTTTCACCGAACGGTAGACGTAAAGTTGATTCGGCACGCGCAAAATTTTTCCCGCCGCGCAGATGATTTTGAACGTCCAGAGCACGTCTTCGGCGATTTGTACGCGCGGGAAGTCGATTCGGTTGGCAATCAAAAAATCGCGCCGCAACAGTTTCGTCCATGGTGCCCAGCCGTAGCCCGTCCGCAAAAATTTTTCGACACGTCGGCTCAGGTCGTCGGGCTCAAGCGCGGGCTTGTCAATCGCGAAAGGATTTTTATCCCAAGCGGACGCCGTGAACGTTTCGGGGAAAATTTCTTCGCCGCAAACGAAACCGCGCTCCATGTAGACGACATCAGCCCGAAAGTATTCCGCAAGCGCGTACAGACCCTCAAGCGCGTTGACCAAAAGCAGGTCGTCGTTGTCCATGAAGTAAACATATTCGCCGCGCGAAAACTTCAAGCCCGTGTTGCGGGGCGCGGAGGCGTTGCCGGTGTTTTCGGGCAACGTGACGATTTTCAGCCGCCCGCCGAAGCGTTCAAGGTAACTCTCGGCGACGGCATTGCTTGCGTCAGTCGACCGGTCGTCGACAACAATAACCTCAAAGTCCGTCAGCGTCTGAATCAGCAAACTCTCAAGGCACACGCCCAAATATTTTTCGGCGTTGTAAAGCGGGATAATCACGGAGATTTTCATTGGCTCGGCTCGTTTCGATAAATGTTGTTCATTGTCAGCAGGTAGGCAATCAGCGCGGGTTGCGAACTGCCTGCCTTGCAACATTCGCGCAAAAATATTTCGTAGGCCTCGTGACGCTCCAAGCCCTTGAACGCCGCCGCCATGAAGTCAAGCTGTATCTTCGCGAAAAAGTTCAGGACGGCGAATCGATAATCGGCGTGCTGCTTAAAAAACTCAAAGCCGCTCATGAACTCGTCGAGACAGTCCACGCCCGCAAGTAGCGGATTCGTCCAGAAAATCAGCTCCCGTTCGGGCGAGCGTTTGCGTCGCGTCATTGAGGCTTCGTTCGTTCGTTGAATATAAAGCGGCGTCGGCAAGCGCAGAAATCTTTCGGCGAGGCAAATCAGCTTGAACGTCCAAACGATGTCTTCGGAAATTATTATTGGCGGAAATTTTATGTCATTGTCGACTAGGAAATCGCGGCGCAAAAATTTTTCCCAAGGCGGCATTCCGAACGACAGCTTGAGAAAATTTTTTACTCGCCCTGCAATATCGGCGGGCTCAAGATTCGGGGCGTCCGAAACAAATTGCGGCGGGTTCCATGAAACTTCAACCAGTTCCGAAGGGACGGGCTCCGCGCCGCATTGAAAACCGCGCTCCGCGTAAACGACATCCGCCTGATATTCCGCCGCGCAGGCGTAAAGTGTCTCAAGCGCAACATCGATAAGCAGGTCGTCGGCGTCCATGAAGTAAACGTATTCGCCACGCGCAAAATCCAAGCCGACGTTGCGCGGGACGGCTCCGCTGCCAGTGTTTTCGGGCAACGTGACGATTTTCAGCCGCCCGCCGAAGCGTTCAAGGTAACTCTCGGTGACGGCATTGCTTGCGTCAGTCGAACAGTCGTCGACAACAATAACCTCAAAGTCCGTCAGCGTCTGGATCAGCAAACTCTCAAGACACACGCCCAAATATTTTTCCGCGTTGTACACGGGGATAATCACGGAGACTGCGGGCGAAAAATCTTTCATGGCAAAAGCTCCCGAACAAAAAAGGATATTTCGACGAAAATTCTTCGCGACGCCGAAATATCCTTGTTAACGAAAATTTTATTTTGAGGAGCCCACGACCAGCTTGCGGACAATGTCCACGGGGATGATGGTGAACGCCATTACAATGACGAAAGCCCATTCAGTCATTGTGAGACCGTAGCAACGCAGAATCGCGCCGCCGAGGTAAGTCATTGCGATTTGCACTACGACAATCAAAGCCATAACCTTCAAAAAACCAGTATTGCCGCTGATGTTGTCGAATAGGTTGATTCGGTCGGTGCGGGCGTTAAATGCGTTGAACACGGCGAGGAATATGAAGAAGGCAAAGTAGCCCGTCAGCACGTAGACGCTGTCGCCGCCGAACGATAAAGTGACGCCTTCGGGATTTACGTCGCGGAAATGTTCGCGCGAGAAATCCGTAAGCAGGAACACCAAGCCCATTGCAAAGCCCCACACAGAGCCTACGCCAATCGCGGACGTCATGTAAGGGCTGATAATTTTTTCGTCGCGACGTTTCGGCGGTTCGTCCATGAATCGCGCAAGCGCAGGTTCGCCGCCGAATGCCAACGCCGCCAACGTGTCCATAACAAGATTGACCCACAAGATTTGCGTAATTGACAGCGGGTTTTCCAAGCCGAGCAACGGGCAAACGAACGAAATCAAAACCGCGCTGACGTTAATCGTGAGTTGGAAGATAATGAACTTGCGAATCGAATTAAAGATGGTTCTGCCGTAAAGAATCGCTTTGCCTATCGATTTAAAGTTGTCGTCGAGGATGACGATTTCGCTGGCTTCCTTCGCGACCTCGGTGCCGCCGCCCATTGCAAAGCCGACATCAGCTTTTTTGAGCGCGGGGGAATCGTTGACGCCGTCGCCCGTCATGCCGACAACCAAGTTAAGTTCTTGCGCCAAACGAACCAAGCGGCTTTTATCGGTCGGCAGGGCGCGCGCGATAACGCGAATCTTCGGCAAAGCCTGTTTAACTTCGTCGTCGCTCATGGCATTGAGTTCGGCACTCGTGATAACAATCGCGTCGTCAATTTCAATCAAGCCCGCTTCCTTCGCAATGGCCTGCGCGGTCTCCTTGCGGTCGCCGGTAATCATGACGACTTGTACGCCCGCCGAGTGAACCTGTTCGATAGCCTTGATGGCGTCGGGTCTCACGTCGTCGCGAATGCCCGTGACACCGACGAACGTCAAGCCGCTGTCGGGAATGTTGCCGTCGACAACTTCGCCGTCGTAGGTGACGAGCGCAAGCGTGCGGATGGCGCGGTTTGCAAGTTCGTCGATTTTGGCGTTAATCGCGGCGGTCGAGGCAAGCGGTTGCTTGAGCCCGTCGCTGTCGTAGTAATAACTGCACTTGTCAAGCAGACGTTCGGGCGCGCCCTTAATCAGCCACAAGTTGTAGTCGCCGCTAACCTTCGCCATGGAATATTTCTTCGCGCTGTCGAAAGGAACCGTGTCGCCGACAGTAACGTTGGGAGGAGCCGTGTCCTTGCCGATTAAAAAGCCCAACAACGCTCTGTCCGTCATGTTGCCGCCGACAATCTTGTCGCCCGTGATGACCGCGCCGTTGTTGAATCGAATCGACAGCGACACCAGCGATTGAAGTTTCGCGCCGAGCTTGTCGAACGTTTCCGTGAAATTCGCCGTGCCGTCAATGAACGTGACGACTTCAAGCAAGCCTTTGGTTATCGTGCCGGTCTTGTCGCTGAAAAGCAAATTCAAACTGCCCGCCGTCTCGATACCGGAAATCTTGCGGACGAGGACGTTATCCTTGAGCATCTTGCCCATATTCTGCGCGGACACGATGGCAATCATGAGCGGCAAACCTTCGGGCACCGCCATGACAATAATTATGACGGCAAGCATGACAGCTTCGACGAGGCTGTTGAGAATGTTCATCCAATCGGAGCAGTAAGCCGCCATTAACGCGCCGTCGAAGTTGTTCTGAATGACAATGCGTTCAAACATGAAAGCAATGGCAATCGCGACGCCGCCCGCGTAACCGAACTTGGAAATTTGGTGCGCAAGGTCGCCGAGTTTTAATTTAAGCGGAGTGTCGCGGTCTTCGTCGATTTGCAATTCGCCCGCGATTTTGCCGTAAACGGTATTGTCGCCGAGCGTGACGGTTTTCATTGTCGCCGAGCCGCCCGCAACCACAGCCGCGCGGAAGACTTTGTGCGGGTTAAGGAAGTCGGTGCTCTGCGCGGATTCGTCGGCAGTGGCTTCATCGGGCGCGGGAGTCTTCGCCTCTTCCTTCGCCTCGCCGTTGAGAATCGATTGGTCAACGTTGATTGAGCCGTCGATAATCACGCCGTCGGCGGGGATTTTGTCGCCCGTTTGCAACAGCACGCAATCGCCCATTGTTATATCATTTATCGGGATTTCGGTAACGACGCCGTTGCGATAGACTTTGCACTTAATCAGCGACGCCTCGCCTTGAAGTTTTTGGAACGCGCTTTCGTTCTTGTATTCGGAAAAAGTCGACACGAGCGTAGCAAGCAAAACCGCAATCGCTATGCCGACGGATTCGTACCATTCCGATTTGCCCATGAACGCGAAGAACACGTTCAGAGCCAGCGCAAAAATTAAAATCTTGATTATCGGGTCGTCGAAGTTGCCCTTTAGCTTGTCCCAGAAGCCTTCGCGGGCTTGTTCGGTGATTGAGTTGTCGCCGAACTTCGCCTTCGCCTCTTGGACTTGAGCGTCAGTCAAACCTGTGATTTTCAACTTGATACCTCCAACTTATTTTTTTAGCACGTCGCGAATATAATCTTCAACGACGAGCAAAACAAAATCCTGCGCAACCTTCGCCGATTCGGCTACGTATTCGCGGCTGTTGGTCACGTTGTTGGACAGGACGCGAATGCCGATGAACGGGACGCCCGCATTTTGACAAACCTGCGCGGCGGCGTTGGTCTCCATTTCCTCGCAACTTGAACCGTATTTGTCGTGCAGGAAGTTTATATAGTCGACGCATTCAAACCACGTATTGCTCGTGCCGATAACGCCCGTCGTGACGTTGAAATTTTTGTTCGCGTCGGCTACAGACTTCGCAACGCGCAAAAGCGTCGGGTCGGGGAAAAATTCCGTGTACGCTTGAAATTTTTTCGTCGTCGCGTCGTAAGCGTAAGTGCCGAGGTTTTCCTGCTTGGTTAAGTCAATGCCCGCGCCCGCCTCCGAATATGCGCTCCTGTAAGCACTGTTGTCAAAACTGCGTTCGCCGATAACGATGTCGCCGATTTTCAGCGCGGGGTCGTGACCGCCCGCCGTGCCTTGATTGATAACCGCGCAGGGATTGAACTTTTTAATTGCAAGAGCCGTGGACGCCGCCGCGTTCGCCATGCCGATTTCCGTGCGCGCGACGACGACGGGATAATCCTTGTACGTGCCCGCCACGAACATGTAATTCATTTCGCGATAGACGACGGGCTTTTTCAGCGCGCGAATCAAAACTTCGGTCTCGGTGTTCATTGCGCCTTCAATCAAAATCGGACGTTTGCGGCTTTTGTAGTTGCCCTTGGCTTGCGGCAAAGCGGCGTAGAGTTTTTCTATCGGCGTGTTAAACTCTTCCGCCGCGATGTCCGTGAGCTCGACGCCCAAATCTTCCGCCTGCGCGGGCGTCGTAAGCAATAACAGAGCCGCGCAGATTGTCACAAAAAATTTTTTCATGGCTTACTTGAAACGCTTCGCCAAATCGTTGAGCCCGGTGTCCTTTGTGCCGGAGCCGACGGCGTTGAATTTCCATTCGTCCTTGTAGCGATAAACTTCGCCGGCAATCATGGAGAGCATATCGGTGTAGTCTTCGGTGAGGTTGTAGCGGCAAAGTTCCTCGCGGGTGTCTGCGTCGACAACGCGAATGTAAGCGTTCTTAATCATGCCGAAATGCTGTTTGCGTTCGACCGCCTGATAGATATTGACGACGAAAATCAGCTTGTCGTAGCGGCCGGGCAGTTCGTCCAATTTGATGAAAATCTGTTCGTCGTCGCCTTCGCCTTCGCCCGTCAAGTTGTCGCCCATGTGCGTAATCGCGCCGCTACGATGCTTGAGGTTGCCGAAGTAAACGAGATCGTCGCGGTCGACGAATTTGCCGCTCTGACAGACAAAAACGGACGCGTCGCAGTCGATTTGGTCGACGTTGCCGAACAGTCGCTTGAAGAAGCCGCCCTGCGGTTTTGCCGCGTCCCAGCCGAGTCCGACCATCAGATTGGAAAGTTTGCTGCCGTTGGATTTTTTGAGCGAAACTTTTTGTCCCTTTTGAAGGTTGACTGCCATGTTAAATGTCTCCTTTCAAGGAAAAAGGAACAAGGAACAAGGAACAAAAAAACTTGCCCCTTACCACTTGTTCCTTGTTCCTTATCACTTGTTCCTAACAATTACACGTTGACGCCGTATTTTTTGCCGAGCGAAGCAAGTCCGCCCTCGAAGCCCGAACCTATGGCGTTGAATTTCCATTCGCCTTTGTTGCGATACAGTTCGCCGATAACGACAGCCGTTTCGATTGAGAAGTCTTCGCTGAGGTCGTAGCGGATGAGCTCTTCGCCCGTCGCCGAATTGATGACGCGAATGAAGGCGTTCTCCACTTGACCGAAGTTCTGATTGCGTTCCGCCGCTTCGTAAATGGTTACGGTGAAGTCGATCTTCTCGATGTCGGCAGGCACTTTGCTGAGGTCGATTTTGATTTCCTCGTCGTCGCCTTCGCCCGCGCCCGTGAGGTTGTCGCCGAAGTGTTCAACCGCGCCGCTCTTGTGCTTGAGATTACCGTAGAAAACGAAATCGTCATCGTCGCGAACTTTGCCATTTGCGCCGAGCATGAAAACCGACGAATCCAAGTCGAAGTCTTTGCCGCCGTCGTATCTTTTTACGTCCCAGCCGAGTCCGACCAAAATTTCTTTCAAGCCGGGATTTGTCTTCGTGAGGTCAACTTTCTGTCCCTTTTTCAAACTGACTGCCATGAGATTGAAACCTCCCAACAAAATTTTTAAAGCGCGCATAATCTAACACACCGTGAAAATAATTTCAAGTCAAATGCGCCGTCGCTTTTTTTTAGTGACGATTTTAACCTGCGCGGGCTTGAATTCTTTGCGGCGATATGGTAATTTTCAAAATAATTTTCAAGCTGTTCTTTTGCTTTTGAAGGAGGAAAAATTTTCATGGCAGAGATCAACAACACCGCGTTCAACACGAGTGTCGCGGGCAGCGACGAGGCGGACTCAATCGCTAACAGCGGCGAGAACGTCACAATCACTGCGGGCGACGGCGACAACACCGTAACCAACAGCGGCTACAATGTAACCGTCACGGCGGGCACGGGCTTGGACACTATTACAAACAGCGGCAACGCCGTCACAATCAATTCGGGCGGCAACAACGATTCAATCACAAACAGCGGCGTGAATGTGACAATCGACGCGGGCACGGGAAATAATTTCGTCGTCAATAACAGCTCCGAAGTCACAATCACGACGAACGCGGGCAACGATACCGTCGACAATCACGGCTCCGCAGTTTCAATCGTGGCGGGCGCGGGTGCCGACAGCATTTCCAATGATGGCAACGACGTCACGATAGACGGCGGCGCGGGCAATGACTACATCCTCAACGATAGCGACCACACCTACTACACCATGCACAGAAAGAGGGCTTCAATCAACGGGGGCGCAGGTTCCGACAGCATTTACAACAGTATCTCTTCTTCCACGCTCAACGGCGGCGACGGCAACGATTCGATAAGCAACACCAGCGCGAATGTCACTTTCCAATACGGCGGCGGCATGGACGTTATCAACGGCTTCAACACAACGTCGACACTTCAGCTCATGAAGGACGGCTTTGTCCTTTACAACAACGGCAACGATTTGATTGTCACGCTCGGCAAAGATTCGTTGACGATAAGCGGCGCGGCAAGTCTCGACGCGATTCCGATCCTCGACAAAGACGGCAATGCGACCGAACAGGAAATTTCAAAGACAATCCTCGGCACGAAGTACGCCGACAACATCACAAACATAGCGCAGGCGGCAATGGTCAGCGCGGGGGCGGGCGACGACACAATAAACAATCGCGGCTCCTATTCGACAATCGACGCGGGCGAAGGCGACGACACCCTTAACAACAGCGGCAGAGATGCGACACTCCTTGCAGGCACGGGCGACGATTCCCTTTACAATACAGGCAGTTACGTTTCGATTGACGCGGGTGACGGCAAAGACACTGTCGACAACAGAAGCGCACGGGTCTCAATCAGCAGCGGCGCGGGCGACGATTCCCTTTACAACACGGGCAGTTACGTTTCGATTGACGCGGGCGACGGTAAAGACACTGTCGACAACAGAAGCGCACGGGTCTCAATCAGCAGCGGCGCGGGCGACGACTACATTTCTAACAAAGACGGCAATAATGTTATAATCAGTGGCGGTTCAGGCAATGATGCCATTTACAACAACGATGCCAACTCCAGAAGTAACAACGTAACAATCGACGGCGGCGACGGCGACGATTACATTTACAATTACCGTAGCCCTAACCTTTCAATCAATGGCGGCGACGGTAACGATACTATTGACAACAGCGATGGAGACAATGCGACCCTCCTTGCAGGGGCGGGCGACGACACCCTTACAAACAGCGGCGCGAAAGTCTACGCCAATGCGGGCGCGGGCAACGACACCATTACCAACAGCGGCTCCAACGTGACGCTGAACGCAGGCGCGGGCGACGATACCGTTCGCAACAACGGCGGCGTGAACGTCACCTTCCAATACAGCGGCGGCAACGACTATATCAGCGGCTTCAACATCACGTCGACGTTGCAGGTCATGCAGAGCGTATCAAGCCTTTCGCTCAAGTCTAACGGTTACGATCTGTTCCTTACGCTCGGCAACGACACGCTCACGCTGGCGGGCGCGGCTTACTGCGACGAGATTCCGATTATTGACGCCGACGGCAATGAATTCAACTACACGATTCAAAGGAAAATCACCGGCACAAAGTTCGCCGACACATTCATCAACAACTTGGCGGACGCCTCAATCGGTGCGGGCGCGGGCAATGACACCGTAACCAACAACGGTATCGCGAACGTGTCAATCAACGGCGGTAGCGGCAACGACTCAATCAAAAGCACGACCGCCACGCGCAGCGATTCGCAAGCCCTTGCCGTGTCCGACGGCGCGACACTCGACGGCGGTTCGGGCAATGACGTAATTCAAAACGACAGCGGCAAAAATGTTTCGATTGTCGGCGGGACGGGCAACGATTTCATTTACAACAACTCGACGTGCAGGCAGGAAGGCGATATACACGTAACCTACGCGCCCGACGATGTTACGATAGACGGCGGCGCAGGCGTCGACCATATCGAAAACAACGGTGGTCAGCGGGTCTCAATCGGTGGCGGTAGCGGCAACGACCAAATTTATAACAACGCAAGCAACGACAGCTCGCCCGACTCCGTGACGATTGACGGCGGCGCGGGGCACGATTACATTCAAGTTGTCGGCTCGGATGTGGCGATAAGCGGCGGCGCGGGCAACGATTCAATCAGCCTCGGCGGCGACGCCCAAAATATTTTAATCGCTTACACTTCGGGCGACGGCAACGATTTAATCACGGGTTTTAACGCAACTTCGACATTGCAAATCGGCGACGGCATGGGCAATTATTCCACAGTGGAGAGCGGCTCGGATATTATCGTCACTGTCGGCAAAGGCAAGCTTACCCTTAGCGGCGCGGCAAGCTTGGAGGCTGTCAACATTGACGGCAAAGAAAACACCAACGCCGATCCCACGCTGTTGATATTAACCGACGAAGACGCCGCGCAGGTTTCGCTTGACGCTGAAGTTATCACGGCAAACGCCTCGGCTCGCACAAAAGCAATTCGTATCGTCGGCAACGCGCTTGACAACAGCATAATTGGCGGCAACGGCAACGACACGCTCACCGGCGGCGACGGCGCAGATGTCTTCGTCTATACGGCGGGCAAGGACGTTATCACCGATTACGCGACGGGCGACAAAATTTCACTCGGCGCGGACGTGACCGGCGCAAGTCTCAAAGGCGCGGACGCGGTGCTTAAGATTGGCAACGGCACACTTACGGTTAAAAATGCTGCGGAGTTGACGCTGATTGATTCGACTGGAACAGAGCTCACAACGATAATCGGCAGCGCGACGTTTGACGACACCGCCGGCGCGACGACACTGGCTTCGGGCATTGCACTTGCCGACGTCACCGCCCGCACGAAGGCGATAAAAATCGTCGGCAACACGCTTGACAATTCAATCCTCGGCGGCAAAGGCGGCGATAAATTTTACGGCGGCAAGGGCGACGATTATCTTGCGGGCAACGCCGGTAAAGATTATCTCAGCGGTCAAGACGGCGACGACATGCTCTGGGGCGGAGCCGGCAACGACACTCTAAGCGGCGGCGCGGGTGCAGATCTGTTCATTTATAGCGGCGGCAGAGACGTGATAACTGACTTCGGCGAAGACGACTTGCTTCAAATTACGGGAACGTTCTCGGCGACCTACAACGCGTCGAAGAATACCGTTGCCTTCAAAGTGGGCTCGACTGCAAGCGCGCTTACCCTCAAGGGCGTCACGGCGACGGCGACTTTCAACATAAACGGCAACGCTTACGCAATCAGCAACGCCAAGCTCGTTCAGAAATAAATCTGCGCGGGCAATAAAAATCCCCCGACGTTCAAGCGACGTTGGGGGATAAATTTTTTACGGGAAAAATATTTTCAGCGTTTCGTCGTCTTCGCGCTTGCCCAAATACGAGCCGATTAGGAACAGAATCAGCGAAACCGTTATCCCGATTGTGATCTGGTGCAGGTTGAGGATTTTGAAGCCCGTCGCCTGCGCGGCGCAATAGACGATTGTCCCGCCAGTCATGGAAAGCATTGCGCCCAATTTGTTCGCGCGTTTCCAGAAAAGTCCAAGCAACAGCGTCCAGAAAAACGCCGTCTCAAGCCCGCCGAATGCGAACATGTTTATCAGCCAAATCAAACTCGGCGGCGTCAACGCGATAACGAAGACCGCCGCGCCGATTAAAGCCGTCGTCGCCATTGACAAAATTTTAACCCGACCGGGCTTCACGACGTGCCGGTTCTTGTCAGCCCAATGTAAATAAACGTCTTTGACAATCGCGCTCGACGCAACGATAAGCAAGCCCGAAATCGTCGAAATGGACGCCGCCAAAGGACCGATAATCGCGAGCCCGACCAATTCAGGCGGCATTGCCTTGACAATCGCCGTGGGGATGATGTTGTCGACACCGCCGTAATCCGCCGCCGTGCCCGTCAAGACGCCGTGCGCCAATATGCCCGTGAAGTTTATGCCGATATTCATGAAACCGACGACGACCGTGCCGATAAGCATTGCCTGATGAAGTCCCGCCGTATTTTTGTAGCTTATGCCGCGCACGACCGATTGAGGCAGAGCGATTGTACATATGCCGACCAAAAGCCATTGCGTGAAGTAAATCGTCCAAGGCATGTTGCCGAAGCTGAACGGCTCGAACAATTCGGGATTATTGAATTCAAGGCGCGTCATGATGTTTTCGTAGCCGCCGCCCGCCTCCAAGACGTAATGCAACAGCAAAACGATACCGACCATCATAATCAGCGCGCAACAGGTATCGGTAAGAGCGACCGCGCGGAAGCCGCCGATTGAAGTATAAATGACGACCGTCAGCCCGAAAAGAATCAAGCCTGCCTCATAACTGTAGCCCGTGACTGCCGCGAACAGCTTAGCTCCGCCGACGAATTGCGCCGTCATTGTTCCGCAGAAGAACAACACGATAACGAACGCCGCGACCGCCGCAAGAAAGTCCGATTGAAAGCGCGCGCGGATGATGTCGACGACCGTGACGGCGTTGAGCCTGCGGGCAAGCAGAGCGACGCGTTTGCCGAAGATGCCGAGCACCATGAAAATTGCCGTGACTTGCACGACCGCCATGTAAATCCAGCCGAAGCCGACTTGAAACGCCATGCCGGGGCCGCCGACGAAACTGGAAACCGAGCTGTACGTTGCGACGGTTGTCATTGCAAGGACGAAGCCGCCCAGCTCGCGATTGCCGACGAAATAACTGCTGACGAAATTTTTGCCCGCCTGCTTGTGGCGCACGAAGATACTAATCGCGACCATTACCGCCATGAACAGAATCAGCGGCAACAACGCGGAAAGATTACCTTGAGCCATCGTCGTCGCCTCCCAAGTCCACGTCTTTGAACAGCACGCGACTAAGCACTGCACTGATAACGATCGCGACGAGCCACACGCCGACAGTACCGGCTAAAGCCCAAAGCGGCAGGTGAAAAATTTTCACGTCAAGCGACGCCGTGCCGAAGCCTGCGCAGAGCCAAAAAATAATCAGCCCGACAAGCGCAAGCCCCGTGTAAATTGCCTCGCGCCTGACCAGGCTGAACTTTTGTGCGTCGTTCATTGACGCACGATTATTTTGTTTCATTGGCGAAACCTCCAAGTCTCGTCGCCTCCTTGCGAGGGGTACGAGCTTAATTTTCGCGCAGATTGTACATTACGCCCGCCGCACTGTCAACTGGTCCGCACGGCTTTCATTGCAAGCTTGTTGGCGTACATTTCTTTATCGGCGCGCTTGAAAACGTCGTCAGCCGTCTTGTCGACGCCCGCTTGCCAGTAGCCGACGCCGACCGCAGCCGAAACCTTTTCCCACGGCTCAAGCGTCGTGTCCGCCGCAAATTTATCAATCACGCCGCGCAGTTTCGCCACAAGCATTTCGCAACGCGCAACGTCCGCGCCGTCAAGAACCGCAACAAATTCGTCGCCGCCCACGCGATAAACGTTTTCCTTGCCGAAAATCGAACAGGTCAGCTTGCAGGCGTTAATCAGATACTCGTTGCCGCGCTCGTGCCCGTAGGTGTCGTTGACGCGCTTGAGATAGTTTATGTCTATCATGATTATCGCGAAATGCGCCGTGCCCTTGGCAATGTCGGCGTCAAGACGGTTGGTCTTATCGGTGTAAGCGGTCTTGTTGCCAATGCCCGTCAGCGAATCGGTGTGCGCCAGCTCGTTCATGACCGCCACTTGAATTTTAGCCTTGCGCAGGTTTTCAAAATAGTGCATACTGTCGGAGGTTGTCTTGACGAACGCGGAGTAAAGGTTTTCAATCTCGTCGTTGGTTTGAATCTCAAGGCTCTTAATGCGTTCGATGTTGCCTTCACGTTCCGCCTCGCTGTCGTAGGCGAAGTTACGGGCACAGTAAGCCATGGTGTTGACGGGCAAGATGATGTTGTTCTCGATAAACGACAGCCCCAACGCAAGAATAAGAATCACGACGCCCGAAAACAGCGCGACGACCCGCACGATAAACGTCCTGCCGTAATCGTTTATCATGTCCATTGAAAAATCGATGCCCGCGTAGCAGACGCATTTTCCTTGGTGATTATAGACGGGCTTGTAAATCGTCAGCAGGTAGCCGAACGTGTCGTCGGAGATAATCGGCTCAATCGGTCTGCCGGCAAGCAAATCGTCAAGATACGGCTCAAAAGATTCCTCGAAATCTTCGACTTCGCCGGGGTCTGACCCTTCGACATTGGGCGTATTCAAATCAAAGATGACGTGGCAACCGTCCTCCTCGATTTTGTAAACGTAAAGGTATCTTATGTCGTGGTTAATTGCGCGAATGCGGTAGAGGTTGTGCTCAACGTCGTTGTAACCTTCGGCATTGCGCCCAAGCTTCAAGTATTCGTCGACGCGGTTGGGATTGATTTCGCTTACGACCATTGAAATGATTCCCTCGGCAATGTTTATGCGATCCTTTATGGCACTCGCACGATAAATTTCGTAGCTTATCGCGGAAATGAACACGGCGACCAGAATCGTTATCGCCAAAAGGATCAAGACCATTTTCGTCCGAAGCGACTTGACGGGGTTTCTTTGAGCCTTCATTGCGGAATTCATTTCGGACGACAGCGGTGCCTGCATCTTGCCCAAAAGACGGAACTGTTCTTTTATGTCGGGCGGAATGATTTTCAGCAGGAAGAACGTCGCCAAAATCGCGGGTGCTTTATCGGAAAATTCAACGAAAAAATTTTCTATAAAGTGTTCCTGCACTCTGTCGACCGAATGGAACGCGTTGAGCGGCATGAGCAGTTCTTCGATAAGCACGCCGAAAAAACTCGTCATCAACACGATAAGCGGGATTGTCAGTAATGCCTTGAACAATTTTTCGTAGTAACCCTTGTCGGCGAGAAACGCGACCAATATGGCAACCAGAATGCTCACGAAGCCGAAGTACATCTCGTCTATATTGAAGCCGGAGCTGAAAACATTCGTGAAGAAACCGACCGATATGCCGGGGACGTAGCCGCCCAACGCCGCGATAAAAATCGTGCCGAACGCGTCAAGATACACCGGCAACTCGAAATACTTTGCCGCGACGGAGCCGAGTACATTCAGTGTCATACCCGCCGCGCAGATTATCACCAACTTAAGCGTCGCAATGTCAAACCTGTACATGCAATTCTTGCCTTTCAAAAAGTTTTCGTCGATTATATCACGGTCAAACGGCAAGGAACAAGCGAACATGAAAGGAGAATATTTTATGAAACAAATTATCGCGATTGACGGTCCCGCAGGCGCGGGCAAAAGCACCGTCTCCAAAATTGTGGCGGCGCGCCTCGGCTACACCTACATCGATACCGGCGCAATGTATCGCGCTGTCGCGTTAAAAGTCTTGCAAAGCGGCGAACCCTTGAGTGAATCACTCGTAAGAAACGTCGACATCAGGCTGGACGAAGCGGCGCGGGTCTTCCTTGACGGGCGCGAAGTCACCAAAGAAATCCGCACGCCCGAAGTCAGCCGCGGTGCGTCGAACGTGGCAACTGTCGGATACGTTCGCCAAAAGTTGATGCAACTGCAACGCGACATGGCGGCTCACGGCAAAGTGATTATGGACGGACGCGACATCGGTACGCAGGTTTTACCGAATGCCGATTTGAAAATTTTCTTGACTGCCTCGGTCGAAGAGCGGGCTCGGCGGCGTCTCGACGAACTCAAGGTAAAGGGCTTGCAGGCGGACTTCGCGCAGGTCGTCAAAGAAATTTCACTGCGCGACAAGCAGGACAGCGAACGCGAAATTGCTCCGCTTGCTCAAGCCGAAGATGCCGTGCTTTTGGATTCGACAAGTTTGACAATCGAACAGGTCGTCGCGGAGATTTTGCGTCTCGCCAAGGATTGAAACGCTTAATGCAAACGAAAAACCCCGCTCCCGCGCAGGGAACAGGGTTTTTTATTGTCGTTCAGTGATTCGCGATTTGAGCCAAGTCAGAAATTCGTCGGCAGTCATTTCGCCCGCCGCGACTTGCATTGTGACGAAGACGCGCTCGGCTTGCGAACAGTTCAGATTGAAACCGTGCAACATCAAGTACAATTCCGCCGCATGCAGTGCGACGCGTTTGTTGCCGTCAATGAAGCCGTGATTCTTGACCAAGCCTTAGAACAGTCGCGACGCTCGCTCTTCGACAGCGGGATACAGAAACTGTCCGCCGAAGGTCTGAAACGGAGCGTTGACCGCCGACTCAATCAAGCCGATGTCGCGAACGCCCGTCGCCTTGTCAAGCCGTTCATGAAACGTCAGAATGTCGTTCAACAGGAACCGTATCAAACTTTGCCAACTCCTCGTAAGCCTCGCGATTTTGTTCAAGCAAGAGTTCGCTCAGTCGTTCGATTTCGGCTTTAAGTTCGGGCGAATTTTTGCTGGTTAAAATTTCGTCGTCCATCAAAGATGAGGACCGGCGGCGACGAGTGCTTTGCCCGCCGCGTTGTATTCGTATTTCTTGAAGTTCTTGATAAAGCGTCCTGCCAAATCTTGCGCCTTGCGATCCCATTCGGTCGGGTCGGCGTAGGTGTCGCGCGGGTCGAGGATGTTGGTCGCGACGCCTTCCAATTCGGTCGGGATTTCCAAGTCGAAAATGGGCAATTTCTTCGTCGGAGCCTTCTTGATTGCGCCGCCGAGAATCGCATCGATGATGCCGCGCGTGTCCTTAATGGAAATGCGCTTGCCGGTGCCGTTCCAGCCCGTGTTGACGAGGTAAGCCTTCGCGCCGCTCTTTTCCATGCGCTTTACGAGTTCTTCGGCGTATTTGGTCGGGTGCAGTTCAAGGAAGGCTTGACCGAAGCACGCGCTGAAGGTCGGGGTCGGTTCGGTTATGCCGCGTTCGGTGCCTGCCAACTTCGCCGTGAAGCCGCTGAGGAAGTAATATTTGCATTGCTCGCTTGTCAAGATGGAAACGGGCGGCAACACGCCGAATGCGTCCGCGCTGAGGAAGATGACGGATTGCGCGGCGGGACCGTGGCTTTCGGGGCGCACGATGTTTTTGATGTGGTAAATCGGGTAGCTTACGCGCGTGTTCTCCGTGACGGATTTGTCGGCGAAGTCAATCTTGCCGTCCTTGTCGACGGTGACGTTTTCAAGCAGCGCGTCGCGGCGAATCGCGTTGTATATGTCGGGCTCGCTTTCCTTGTCGAGGTTTATGACTTTCGCGTAGCAGCCGCCTTCAAAGTTGAAGACGCCTTGGTCGTCCCAGCCGTGTTCGTCGTCGCCGATAAGCAGGCGTTTCGGGTCGGTCGACAGCGTCGTTTTGCCTGTGCCGCTCAGCCCGAAGAAAATCGCGGTGTTCTTGCCTTCCATGTCGGTGTTCGCAGAGCAGTGCATGGCGGCTATGCCTCTTAATGGCAGAAAATAATTCATAATCGAGAAAATTCCTTTTTTCATTTCGCCGCCGTACCAAGTGTTAGCGATAATGGCTTCTTTATCAGTGACGTTGAAGACGACAGCAGTATCCGAGCGCAAGCCGAGTTCCTTGTAGTTTTCGACTTTGGCTTTGGACGCGTTGTAGACGACGAAATCGGGTTCCTGATCGAATTCCGCCTGATTCTTCGGGCGAATGAACATATTGGTCACAAAATGAGCCTGCCAGGCGACCTCAAGCAAAAAGCGCACCTTCAAGCGGGTGTCTTTATGCGTGCCGCAGAAGCCGTCGACGACGAAAAGCCGCTTGCCCGACAGTTCTTTAACCGCCAGCTCCTTGAGAGCCTTCCACGTTTCGACAGAACAAGGCTTATTATCGTTCACGAACTCGTCGCTTGTCCACCAGACCGCGCCGGGCGCGCCTTCTTTTGTCGTCTCATCGAGGACGAAATATTTGTCTTTAGGGCTGCGTCCGGTGTAGATTCCTGTCATAACATTCACGGCACCGAGTTCAGTCTCTTGACCCTTGTCGTATCCCGTAAGGTCGGGGCGCGTCTCTTCGTTGAACAAGACCTCGTATGTCGGATTGTAAATGATTTCGGGCGTCCCCGTGATGCCGTACTTTTCGAGATTAAGCATTGGCATAATTTCTACCTCCTAAAATTTACTGCGCCGATAATACCCGCTTGTTTAAAATTTGTCAAACAGAACGCCCGCGCAGATTCTTCCGTAAAAAAATTGACCTATGCTTGATTTTATGCTAAATTAATTGTGTTGTTAGTCAACCTAGCACGTCGAAACATAAGTCAAACTTTTTCGTTGATTTTAATCGTTTCGGCGTGCAATGTCAATTCACGAAGGAGCGATTTGTATGAATCTAATCGAGGCGAAGAAAATCTTGCTGGCGGCAGATCTTGACCCGCTCGTGCGCGAGGCTCTGAACGTTTTGTCGCCTGATTTGGACTTCAAAGATTTGCCGGGCGAAGAGTGGCGCGACGTTGCTGGTGAGGTCATCGAATTTAAAAACGAGTATCCAGTTAGCAATAATAGCCGAGTAAGAAGCTTTTGTGGTGGCAAAGTGAAACTCCTTAAGCCGTGTGTCTTCAATACGGGATATTTGTACGTTAACCTCAAGGTAAATGGAAAAACGAAAATAATTGGGCTCCATCGACTCGTTGCGGGAGCATTTATTCCGAATCCCGACCCTGAACACAAAACGCAGGTTCATCACCGCGACGACAACAGACAAAATAATTGCATCGATAATCTGCAGTGGGTCACGCCTTCCGAAAACATCAGACTTGCTTGCGAAAGTGGTGCGAAAAAAGTTGGCTGTGACCATTATAAAGCACTGCTTACTGCTGATCAGGTTCGCGAAATTCGCCGCGATTGTGTGCCTGGAGATAAAAAATTAGGATTCGGTGCATTCGCTGAAAAATTTAATGTGAGTGCAAACACAATTCGTCTCGCTTACCATCGCATAACCTACAAGAACGTCGAATAAGCGGGCTGCCTGCGCGGGCGTGGCGGTTTAGTCCTCAAAGCGCAAAGTGGTGCTCAAGCCGTCATGCCCGCAAATCGTGTTGGGGAAAAAGGCAGTCGCGTTGTGCAGATAATCCTGCGGATCGGTAATCATTTGGGAGTAATGAGTGAGCCACAGCTGTTTGACATGGGCTTTTGCGGCGACGGTTGCCGCTTGCGCGAAGGTCATGTGTCCTTTGTCGGTCGCCTGCTGCTCTTGTTCGTTTTCGCCGTAGGTCGCGTCGCAAATCATGAGGTCTGCGCCCCAGGCGGCGTCAATCAAGGTGTCGCAAGCCGCAGTATCGCCCGTGAAGACGAACTTCAAACCCTTGCGCGGCTCGCCCAAAACCTGTTCGGGCAAAATGACGCGCTCGCCGACTTGAACGCTCTGCCCGCGCTGAAGGAGGCTCCATTGATTCACGGGCACGCCGAGTTCTTTCGCACGTTGCGGCAAAAATTTTCCCGCGCGCCCCAACGTGAAACAATAACCTTGACTTGGAACTTTGTGAACAGTTTTGAAGGCAGTCAACCGCGCCTGCGTTGCCCAACCGCGAATCAGCTTACAAAGTTGCAAACCGTCTGCGGGAAGTTCAATCAGCTCAATCGCGTAGGGTGTCCGCCCCGTCAAGCGCAGAACGGGTTCCATTGCTTTGCACCATAAACCTTCGGGGCCGGTTATGTAAAGCGTCTCCGTTCGTTGCGCACGCCACATCGTTTTTAAAAGCCCCGGCAAGCCGAGTATGTGATCTCCGTGGTAATGCGTTAAGGCGATTACGTCCGTTTTCATGAGGCTGACACCTGCTTTGCGCGCCGCAGTCTGTGTGCCTTCGCCGCAGTCGAACAAAATTGAATGTCCGCCGCAAGTCAGAAACGCCGCCGACAGTGCTCGTTCGGGAATAGGCATGAGTGCCGCCGTCCCGATTAACGTAATGTCTGTCATGGTATCGCCTCCCGCGCAATCTTAGCAGAATCGTTCGCCGCTGTAAACGCAATCTTGCAAGGCTTTGGCGCAGGGTGTATGATTTGCGGCGAGGTGATAGGAAATGTGTTTGGCGTATCCCGCGAAGGTGTTGCAAATAGACGGAGAGCTTGCGACGGTGGAGCGGTCGGGCGTGAAACGATCGGCAAGCCTGATGCTGTTGCCCGAAGCGAAGGTCGGCGATTACGTGCTGATTCATGCGGGCTTTGCAATGCAGATTGTCGACGAACGCGAAGTGCAAATCCGCAACGCGCTTGTTGCCGAAATGAACGGCGCACCGCGCACAGTCGAGTTGACGGGCGTGTCATGAATACGTTAATAGAAAAAATCGCGCATCTTGCTGCGGGCAAAGGTTGCTTGCGACTGATGGAAGTTTGCGGCACGCACACTGTCGCGATTTTCCGTTCGGGCATTCGGCAAGTCCTGCCCGCCAGCGTCGAACTCGTTTCCGGACCGGGCTGCCCCGTCTGCGTCACTTGCGACGATTATATCGACAAGGCGATTGCTTACGCGCGGCGCGACTTTATCATTGCGACGTTCGGCGACATGCTTAAAGTCCCCGGCTCGCGTTCGAGTTTGGCAGAGGCGCAAGCAGCGGGCGCGGACGTTCGGACAGTTTATTCGCCGCTGGACGCCCTGCAAATCGCCGAAAACAACCCGCGCAAGTCGATAATTTTTTTGGCGGTCGGATTCGAGACGACGGCTCCCACGCAAGCGGCGACGGTCTTGGCGGCACGGGCTCGCGGCATAAAAAATTTGTTCATGCTGTCGGCGCAAAAGTTGGTTCCGCCCGCGCTGAAATTTCTCCTTGGCGACGCGGCGACTAAAGTCGACGGCTTTTTATTGCCGGGACATGTGGCGGTCGTCACGGGCGCGGACGCTTTCAAATTCTTGGCGACGGAATTCAACATGCCCTGCGCGGTCGGCGGCTTCGAGGCGGAAGAAATTTTAATCGCGCTGACGAGTATCCTTGAGCAAATCGACAACGGACGCGTAGAGGTCGCCAACGATTACCGCACGGTCGTCAAGCCAGAGGGCAACGTCGCCGCGCAGAAAATTCTTTCGCAGGTCTACACCGTCACGGACGCCGAGTGGCGCGGCATGGGCACGATTCCCGCGTCGGGCTTGAAAATGCGTGACGAGTTCGCGGCGTTTGACATTGAGCAAGTCGATCCCGTTACAATCGAACGCGTCGAGAAAAAAACTGCTTGTTGTTGCGGCGAAGTCCTGCGCGGGTTTGTCAAGCCGACAGATTGTCCGCTTTTCGGCAAGGTGTGTCAACCGCTTCATGCCGTGGGCGCGTGCATGGTTTCGGTCGAGGGCGTCTGCGCGGCGTGGTTCAAATACGGCGGCAATAATTTTCAATGGTGATAACATGAGCGATAAAATTTTGATGGCACACGGCGCGGGCGGCAAGTTGAGCGCGCAACTCCTGCACGAAGTGATTTTGCCCGCCTTCGACAACGCGATTCTGCACGAGCTCCACGACAGCGCGAAGGTCGGCAAGTTGGCAATGACAACCGACAGCTACGTCGTGCGCCCGATTTTTTTTCGCGGCGGCGACATCGGCAAGCTTGCGGTTTGCGGCACCGTCAACGATTTGGCAGTCACGGGCGCGGTGCCCAAGTGGCTGTCCGTCGGCGTGATTCTTGAGGAAGGCTTTGACTTCGACGCGCTGAAAAAAATTGTCGACTCAATGGCGGCGGCGGCGCGTGAAGCGGGCGTTCAAATCGTCACGGGCGATACGAAAGTCGTCGGGCGCGGACAGGCTGACGGCATTTTTATCAACACGGCGGGTGTCGGCGAACTGATTGACGGCGTCGACATCTCCGCAAAAAAAATCTGCGCGGGCATGAAAGTTTTGGTGTCGGGCACGCTTGGCGACCACGCGACGGCGATTCTTGCGGGGCGTCACGGCTTGGAACTGCCCGAAAGCGTCAAGTCGGATTGTGCGCCTTTGAACGGGCTGATTCGCGAAATGCTTGCCGTCGAGCCGAAAATCGCAATGTTGCGCGACGCGACACGCGGCGGACTTGCGGCGGTGCTCAACGAGATTGCAACGGCGGCGAACTTCGGGATTTTGCTTGACGAAGACAAAATCCCCGTGCGCGAAGAAATTCGCAGCGTCTGCGATATTTTGGGCTTCGACGCGCTTGAACTTGCCAACGAAGGTAAAATCGTCGCTGTCGTGCCCGCCGAGTCTGTCGAAAAAATTTTGGCGGTCATGCACAAAAATGTTTACGGCAAGGACGCAGCGGCTGTCGGCGAGGTCGTTGCAACTTCGGCAGGCAAAGTCGGCTTGCGAACTTCAATCGGCGGCGTGAGGATTGTCGACATGCCCGCAGGCGAACTTGTCCCGCGCATTTGTTAGGAGATGATTTAATGGAGCAACGAACCCGCGAAATCCTGAAATTGCTCCTGCGAGAACATTCATTTCAGACGACGGGCGACATCGCGGCAAAGTTGTTGGTCAGTTCCAAAACCGTATCGCGCCAACTGCCCAAGGTCGAAGAGATTTTGCGCGCGGTCGGCTTGCAACTTGAAAAAAAATCCGGCGCGGGGCTTTTAATCATCGGCAGCGAAGTCAAACGCTACGCCCTGTCCAAGCAACTCCAATCCGCCGAAAAACGCGACTACACGCCCAATGAACGCCGCTCAATCATTATCAGCAAACTGCTTTCGAGCCGCGAGCCGATTAAACTTTTCGCGCTGTCGAGTGCCGTGCACGTCACCGATTCGACGATAAGCAATGACCTTGACAAGTTGGAGCCGTGGTTTCGCGAACAGGGCTTGAAACTTTTGCGCAAGCCGGGGCTGGGCGTCAGCTTGCTCGGCGACGAACGCGATTTGCGGCGCGCCATCGTCCGCTACATCTACGAACATGTCGGCGAAGAACGCTTGCTCAATCTCATGCAAGACAGCTTGCCCGAAGAAAACGACGCCTCCGTCGCGCAGGTGTCGAAGTTTTTGCTCGACCTTATCGACGCGGGCGAGTGGCGGCGGCTTGAGCAAATGATTCGCGTCACGGAAAACGATTTGGGCTACAAGCTTTCGGACAACGCCTTTATCGGGTTGGTCGTGCATTTGTCTTTGACGGTGCGCCGAATCAAAAACCACGAAGCCGTTAATATCGACAAAGAAACCTGCGCGGTCGTCCGTAAAAGTCGCGAATTCGCGGCGGCGTCGAAGTTGGCTGAAAAAATTTCTGCGGCGTTTGAAATGGACGTGCCCGAAATCGAAGTTTGTTACATAACAATGCACATCCTCGGCGCGCGCAGTCGCTACCGCTCGGCGAATCTCGGCGCGATTTCGATGATGGACAATTACCGTCTCGTCATGCTTGCCAAGCAGGTTATGAAGCGCGCCGCCAAAATCAGCGGGCGCGACATTGACAAGAATCAAAGCTTGCTTGCCGGGCTCGTCAATCACCTTGCGCCGACGATAAGCCGCCTCAAAATGAATATGGACATTCGCAACCCGTTGCTGAACGAGATTCGCGAACATTATCCCGAACTCATGACATTAACGCGCAAATGCGTCGCCGACGTTGAAGCGGAAGTAGGTAAGCCCCTGCCCGATTCAGAGATCGCTTATATCGCAATGCACTTGGGCGCGGCGTTGTCAGACAGCGAAAAATTTTTGCACGCCGTCCACCGCGTGGTTGTCGCCTGCCCGACGGGTATGGGCACTTCGCGGCTTTTGGCAAGCAGACTGCGCGCAAACTTCCCGACGTTGCAAATCGTCGACGAGGTGCCGATTCTTCAAATCACTGCCGAATACATTGCCGCCAAGGATTTCGACTTCATTATCGCGACCGCGCCCGTTGCCCGCGCAGATTGTCCCGTCGTCGTCGTGAGTGCCGCTTTGATTGACGAAGACAAGAAAAAAATCGACGCCGAAATCTCCCGTCGCAACAAACACTTTTTGGGCAGTGCAGAGGAGCTTGAACCGCGTCCGCCGTTCATTGACGGGCTGGCGAAAATGAATTTATACGGGCGGGCGATTCTGTCGCTCATGACGAATTATTTCTTCGTGCGCGCCGCCGTTGCGAATATCGACGACGCGTGCGCATTGGCGGGCAAGTTCGCGGGCAACGACGTTCAAAGCCGCGCCGAAATTTCCAAGGCGTTGATGTTGCGCGAAGACCAAGGCTCGACGCTTATTGTCGGGCGGCACATGATTTTGTTGCATTGCAAGAGCGCGGCGATTAAAACCTCGGCGTTCGGCATCCTGCAACTGGGCGACGGCTTCCGTTACCCCGAAGGCGGCGAAATTGTTCGCACGGCGATTGTCCTGCTTGCGCCGCTCGACGCCGACGAATTTGCGCTTGAGACTATCGGACATATCGCGTCGATTTTGCTTGACCGCTGGGGCTTTATCGAAATCCTGCACGAGGGCGACGGCACGGAGATTCAGCGCGAGATGTTGCAAATCTTTGAGGACTTCTACAAAGCCAAGTACAAGGAGCTGATGCGTTGAAGTTGTCTGCTGAAAAAATTTCCGTGACGTTGGGAGACAAGGAAATTCTTCGCGACGTGAGTTGCGACTTCGCGGCGGGCAAGCGCACGGCGATAATCGGCGCGAACGGCGCGGGCAAATCTACGTTGCTCAAGGTGCTGTGCTTGCTTAATGAAAAATTTTCGGGACGCGTCACGCTCGACGGGCAAGACATTCGCGCAGTCGGCAGAAAAAATTTGGCGCGCGTCATGGCAATCCTTCCGCAGGAACGCGACGCCCCGCACGATACGACGGTTCGGCAATTAATTTCCTTCGGACGCTTCCCGCACAGAAAATTTTTCGGCGGCACGTCAAAGGAAGACGACGCGGCGATTCAAAACGCGCTTGAACTCACAAAGCTCACGAACCTTGCAAATCGGCAAGTGGCAAGTCTTTCGGGCGGCGAACGCCAACGCGCGTGGCTTGCAATGACGCTGGCGCAACGTCCGAAAATTTTGCTCCTCGACGAGCCGACGACTTACCTTGACATCGCGCATCAGCTTGACGTAATGGAAATCGTCGCCGACGTGAATCGCCGCTTCACAACGACGATTATCATGGTGCTTCACGACGTGAATCACGCGCGCCTTTACGCTGACGAAGTGTTGATTATCAAAGACAAGGGCATTTTCGCGGCGGGCGACCCGAAAAAAATCCTGTCCGCGCCGATGTTGAGCACAGTCTTTAACGTCGCGGCGGACACCTTCACGAACGCGGCGGGCGACGAAATTATTTTCCCGTTGCGCCATAAGCGCGGCGATTGACAATATGCAAATCGTTTGATATAAACTAAACGTTGTTATGTGTTTTTTCTGCTTGAAAGGAGGATTTAACATGGATTGGGACGATTACGACGATTATTACGGATATGACGACGGCGATGATTGGTATAACTACGACGACTACGACGATTACGACGACGATGATGATGACGACGATGAGCCGAAGCTGACGACTTACGTAACGAACGACGGCATAACCGTGACGGTTGTCGGTGAAGGCAACCATCAAGTCTGGCTTAGTTCCGGGGCTTACGGCACGGCGCAAAACATCAACGCAAATCCTTCGTGGGGCTACAACGTCCTTGTCGGCAACTACGCGCCAAATCTCATAGTGTCGGGCGCGGGTCAAGCCAACTTGTGGGGCGGTCAAGACTACGCCAACGATGTTTTAATCGGCGGTACGGGCTACGATACTTTCCTCTGCGGAAAGAACGAAGGCTCCGATGCCGTCGGCAACGCGAGCGCGTTTGATTCCGTCTACCTGTACGACGCGACGTTGAATGATATTGCTTACGCGGTCTCGGACGGCAGAGGCACCGTCGCCCTCCAATTCAGGAGCGGTAACGTCCTGTCCGTTCAAGGCTCCGATTTTGTCAGCGCGGCTTTCGTTTTTGCAGACGGCTCTTCTTATCGCTACAACAACACGACGCAATCTTGGCAAGGCGCGTAAAATATTTCGGCAAACAAAAAACCCTCGGCAGTCAATCGACCGTCGGGGGTTCTTTTTACGTTCAGATCTCGGAGAGAATTTTTTTAGCCGCGTCGAACATCTTGGGAATGCCGTCGGGATTTTTGCCGCCGGCTTGTGCCATATCGGAACGACCGCCGCCGCCGCCGCCTACGAGCTTGGAAATCTCTTTGACGATTTTACCCGCATGCACGCCCGCCGCGACAGCTTTCTTGTCCGCTTTGACGACCAACGAAACTTTGCCGTCATTGACTGCCGCCAACACGACAACGCCGCCGTTAAGCTTGTCAATCATGAAGTCAGCCACGTTGCGCAAATCGTCGGGGTTCTTGGCTTGCACGACGCCTTTGACGTATTTCAAACCGCCGACTTCTTCGCCGCCGACCAAAATTTTTTGCGCCTCGGCACGTTCTCTCATCTTGTGCGCCTCGTCAAGCTGTTTGCGCATGGATTTATCTTCGGCAAGGAGTTTTTCAATCTGCGCGGGCAAGTCGTCTGCACGGACTTTCAACAGCGCGGCGACTTGATTCAACAACTCAGCTTGGTGCGTCGCGTCTTTAATCGCCGCGCGACCCGTGACAGCCTCGATACGACGAACGCCCGCCGCTATGCCGCCTTCGCTGACGATTTTGAAGCGACCGATTTGCCCGACGTTCTTGACGTGCGAGCCGCCGCACAATTCGCAACTGAAATCCTCGACGTTGACGACGCGAACAATGTCGCCGTACTTTTCGCCGAACAAAGCCATCGCGCCCAACTTTTTCGCCTCGGCAATCGGCATTTGGCGAATCGTCACGTCGACGCCCTTAAGAATTTCTTCGTTGACGAGTTCCTCGACATCGGCGAGCTGTTGCGGCGTGACGGGTTCAAAATTGGAAAAGTCAAAGCGCAGGCGTTCGGGCGTGACGAGCGAGCCCGCCTGATTGACTTGACTGCCGACGACTTTTTTCAGTGCGGCTTGAAGCAAATGCGTCGCGGTGTGATTGCGCGCGGAGGAAAGTTTCTTGTCCGCGTCGATTTTAATTTCAACGGCGTCGCCGACTTTGATTTGACCTTCTTCGACGTAGGACTCGTGATAAATCGTGCCGTCGGGGAGTTTCTTGGCGTTGGAGACTTTTATCTTGCCGAGTTCGCAGAAAAGCCAGCCTTCGTCGCCGACTTGCCCGCCGCCTTCCGCGTAAAACGGCGTGCAGTCTAAAATGATTCCCGCAGTGTCGCCGTCATGCAGTTCGTCGACAAGCTTGCCGTCCTTCCACAGCGCGAAGACTTTCGACGCGGTGCAGGTTTCGTCGTGCTTAAGGTGTTCGGTGTCGACGTTGAGCAAATCGGGCACGTCAAGGCGTTCGTTGGCGGCGCGAGCGGCGCGGGCGCGTTGACGCTGTGCCTGCATTGCCGAATCGAAGCCGGCTTTGTCGGGCGCAAGGTTGTTCTCCTGCAAAATCTCTTCCGTGAGTTCGAACGGGAAACCGAACGTGTCGTACAGCTTGAAACAAATTTCGCCGTCGAGTTCGGATTTGCCCGCCGCCTTTGCGTTGTCGATTTCGCGCGTCAAAACCTCAATGCCCTGCGCGAGCGTCGCGGCAAAGCGGTCTTCCTCAAGGCGCACGACTTTTTTGATATAGGCGACGTTCTTGCCGAGTTCCTCAAAGTCGGGCATGTCGCCGTAGATTTTCGCGACAACAGCGATTGCGCCCTCAAGGAAAGCGTCTTTAATGCCCAACATGCGCCCGTGACGAATCGCGCGCCGTAAAATTCTGCGCAAGACGTAGCCGCGTCCCTCGTTCGACGGAAGAATCTTATCCATAATCATGAACGCCATCGAACGCGCGTGGTCGGCGATAACCTTCATGGAAACGTCCTTCGCCGCGTCGTCGCCGTATTTGAGCCCGCTGATTTTTTCGACGTATTCGATTATCGGGAACAGCAAATCGGTTTCAAAGTTGGAGTTCTTGCGTTGCAGGACGCTTGCCAGTCGTTCAAGCCCGCAGCCGGTATCGATATTTTTATGTTCAAGCGGCTTATAGTCGCCGTCCTCGGTTTTGTCGAATTGCGTGAAGACCAAGTTCCAAATCTCAAGGAAGCGGTCGCAATCGCAACCGGGCGCGCAGGTTTCTTTGCCGCAACCGCGTTCCTCGCCCAGGTCGATATAAATTTCGCTGTCGGGGCCGCACGGTCCGGGACCGATTTCCCAGAAGTTGTCTTCCAGCCGAACGATATGCGCGGGATTCAGTCCGGGTTGCTTGAGCCAAATTTGTTCCGCCTCGTCGTCGTTCGGGTAGATTGACACCCAAAGCTTTTCGCGCGGCAGTTCGCAGACTTCCGTTAAGAATTCCCACGCCCAAGGTATCGCGTCGGCTTTGAAGTAGTCGCCGAATGAAAAATTGCCCAACATCATGAACGCCGTATGGTGCCGCGCAGTCCGTCCGACGTTTTCTATGTCGCCCGTGCGCACGCAACGCTGATTCGTCGTCACGCGCGGACAGGGCGGCTTGAGTTTGCCCGTGAAAAACGGCTTGAGCGGTGCCATGCCCGCGCCTATCATCAACAGCGTCGGATCGTTTTCGGGTATCAGCGAAAAGCTCGGCATGATTAAATGACCTTTGCTCTCGAAGAATTTCAGGAACGCCGCCGCCGCTTCCTTGCCTGTCATGTACTTCAATTTGTCTACCTCCAATCTTTTTGCACGCGCATTATAGCACAAAAAACCCCCGCCGCAATTCGTGACGGGGATTTTTTTTGGGGGGCAGGGGTCAGGGGCAAGGGGTCAGTTTTTTTCTAATCCCTGAACCCTAATCCCTGAACCCTTGTCACGCCGACTGCCAGGCTTTGGCCGCGTGGTTGTAACGCCACTTGGAGCCGTCAGCCAACTGGAACGCCGCGCTCAAGACTTGACCGCTCTGCTCGGCGATGACGTTGCCGTTGTTGAACGTCACAGCGATTACGCCGTTTTGCTCGGCCGTGGCAACGATGTCGCTAAGCGTCGCGTCGGTGACGTTGATAATGTCTTTGGTCTCGGCGTTGCCGATAAGGTCTGCGCCTTGATACTTGCCTGCCGCGAAAATGTCGGTGCCTGCGCCGCCGATAAGCGTGTCAGACGTCGTGCCTAAGCCGCCCCACATGGACGAACCGTCCGCGCCCGCGAATATCAAATCGGAACCGGCGTCGGAGCCCGCGATAAGCTCGAAGCCCGAAGTGTTTCTGCCGTCAATGACGCTCGGAGCCGTCCCGGAGTATGCTTTGATATAGTCGTTGCCGTTGCCGTCCGTGAACTCGATAACCGTATTCAAGGCGTCTGTAACGACAAGGTTGCCGTCCGCCGCGCTCAGGACGAAGTTGCCGTCGGCGAAGGTGCCGCCCGTCGGAGCGGTGCCAAGCGCGATTTTCTCGCCGGGCGTGTAAGTGACAATAACATCGTCGCCGCCCGTGTAGACGTAATCGGCAACAGGCGTCGTCGCGGTTGAAGTGCCGCTGCTTGTCGTTGAAGTTGAAGTACCGCCGCTTATCAAGGAGCTAGTCGAACTGCCGCCGCCTACGACCGAACCGGAACTGCCGCCGCTTGTCGTCGAACTTGAGCCGCCGCCGCTTGTCGTCGAACTTGAAGAGCCGCCGCTTGTTGTCGAACTTGAGGAGCCGCCGCTTGTCGTCGAACTTGAAGAGCCGCCGCTTGTTGTCGAACTTGAGGAGCCGCCGCTTGTCGTCGAACTGGAAGAGCCGCCGCTTGTCGTCGAACTGGAAGATCCGCCGCTTGTCGTCGAACTTGAGCCGCCGCCGCTGGTTGTCGAACTTGAGCTGCCGCCGCTTGTCGTCGAACTTGAGCTGCCGCCGCTTGTCGTCGAACTTGAGCCGCCGCCGCTTGTCGTCGAACTTGAAGAACCGCCGCTTGTCGTCGAACTGGAACTGCCGCCGCTTGTTGTCGAACTGGAACTGCCGCCGCTTGTCGTCGAACTGGAACTGCCGCCGCTTGTTGTCGAACTGGAACTGCCGCCGCTTGTTGTCGAACTTGAGCCGCCGCCCTGCGACGAATTGCCGCCCGCCAACGTGCCGAGGATATGCGGATTATCCAGACTGCCCGCGCCGAACAGCGTTATCTTATCGGAGCCGACGGTCAATATCAAGTTGGAGCCGCTTGTCGCGCTTGAATATCTGCCGCCGCCGATGCTTATCGTCGAATTTGCGTTGAAGCCGTAAATCGAATCGTTGCCGCCGCCCGACGAATACTTAACCAACGCCGCCGCACTGCCGAGGCTGATTCTGTCGTTGCCGCCCGCGCCGTCAATTGTCGTCCTGCCCGCGCCCGCGATAATCGTGTCGCTGTGAGCGGAGCCGATGATTGTCGTGTTGCCCGCGCCGCCGCGTATCGAGTAGACGTTGTTAATCCACATGGAATCTTCGTTCGCGTCGTAGTCGGTGTTCAGCGTCACGTTTAAGGCTTGCGAAACGCCGCTGAAGTCGACGCCGTGATTGTGCGTTGCGCTCGTGCCAACAAAATAAATTCCTTCGCCGCTGTTCAAGTCGGAGTTCGAGACTTCGTACCAATCATTTTGCGCAATGTAAACGTTGCGTGCTATTGTGTTGCTTGCCTCGTAATAGAGATTGACTTTGGCGGTATCGTACACGTCGTCGAGCGTCAAGCTGTCGGTGCCATCGTAGAAAGTCAAGCCGTCCGTTTTGAAGTCGACGCCGGGGTCGCTGCCGGTGTTGACGTAAACGGTATCAGAGCCGCTTCCCCAGCCTGTCTTGAAGCCCCGAACTGTCGTGTTGCCGCTTAGGACGATGTTGGCGCATTGATTGTCGGCGTCAAGGCTTGCGGGCATAATGCTTACCAAGTTGGAGCCCGCGCCGGCGTTAATCGTTATGCGGTTGCCGCTCGCGCTTATCGTATCGTTGCCGTCACCGCCGTCTATCGACGCGCTGTTGGTATAGCCCGTGTTGATATAGTCGTTGCCTGCGCCGCCGAGGACAGTCGCGTAGCCGCCGATTTCCCAATCGTTTTCGTGCGTGCCCGTCTTGCGTCCGATAATCGTATCGTTGCCGTTGCCCGCGTCGACGTAAGTCAAGTGCCCGCGGCTTACGACAATTGAATCGTTGCCGTCGCCGCCGATAAGCGTCGGGTTGTAGCTGTGGTGATTGTAAACGGTGTCGTCGCCCGCGCCCGCAATGATTGAGTTGCCCGTGCCCGCCGTGGTGACGGAGCTGTCCACGTCGTTGACAATGTAATCGTTGCCGCCCAGCGCGTCTATCGTGACGTTGGAGCCGCTGTTGGCTATCGTGTCGTTGTAGGACGTGCCGCGCAGTGAAATGCCGTCGGTTACGTTGGCGGTTTCCCAACCTTCACCGTCCGCCTCTGCCACGAAACGGAACACGGCATTGGAATAGCCTATGGGGTCAGTCAAACCTGCCACGCCGTGACCTGCGCCGGGGACGATAAATGTTTCCTTCACTTCCGCGCCCGAAGCGTCATACAGGTCGGAAAGCATATAGGTTCCAACGACGCTGTCATCGCCGCCCGTGATAAACAGCGACGGAACTGTTACGGAGGCAATGGAATTTATTGGCGCGGCGTCTTTCAAGTTGTAGCCCGTCAAGCTTTCGGAAACAGGTTGCATTAAATCAATCGTCTCTTGTTCTTGTTGGAAAATGAGGTTGTTGAACAGGTTTATTATATCGACGACGTTTGAATAGCCGCAGTCTTCGACGAGTGACGTGACGTTTGCGGTATCGGAGCGAGCGGCGGCGAGCATTGCGGTTGCCGCACCCATCGACACGCCGAAGAGTGTAATTTTTGCGTCGGAATTGCGGCGGGCAATTTCCTGCGTCCAAAGCGCAATGTCCGCACTTTCAGCCGTGCCCATTGTCAGCCAGTCGCCTTGCGAATCGCCTGCGGCGCGTTGGTCAACCATCAAGACATTGTAGCCGTTGGCAAGATAAAATCCCGCAAAAGGATACATGTGCTTATGATTGTGTCCGTAGCCGTGAATGATGACGACCCATTTGTCGTTGGAGTTTTCGGGCGTGTAGTGGACGCCGCTCAGTTCCAAGCCGTCCGCCGATTCGATTGTCCAATTTTCTTTCGCCGCGTAGTTGGTCGGCTCGTCGCCGTGATATACGGTGGGGTGGAATGCTATTCCCGCGATTACGGGATAACCTTCCTCCGTGCGATACAGCATTGCGCCAACCAAGGACGTTGCGATTTCTACGTCGCCTTTACCGGCAATGTTAATCGCGTCCAAGCTTGCCGCGCCGTTCAACGTAACGGAGCCGTCGCCGAGGCTTACAATGACGTTGTTGCCGCTGACAGCCGTGGAGTACAACGCGGAGCCGACAGAGAGCGTTGAATCGGCAGTAAAGCCCGTGATAACGTCGTTGCCGTCGCCTTCGTTGTAGACGATAACAACGTCGTCGGCACCTTCCACGTCGCCTTCCTTGAGCGTGGCGGGGTCGGGCAGGGTAATGCGGTCGTTGCCCGCGCCGCCGCTAACCGTGGCGTCTTTGCCAAGGACGATAAGCGTATCGTTGCCTGCGCCGCCGTCGATTGAAGCGTTGTTGGCGTAAATGGGATTGATATAATCCGCGCCCGCGCCGCCGAGAATCGTGGCATGACCGCCCATAGCCCAATCGTCGGACTCGATGCCCAGATTCAGTCCGATTATAGAATCGTTGCCCGCGTCGCCGTCGATGTAAGTCAAATGTCCGTTGCTCACGACGACGGTATCATTGCCCGCGCCACCGAACAGCGTCGGATTGTAGGTGTGATAATTGTAAATTGCGTCGTCGCCGTCGCCCGCGTCGATTGAATTGCCCAAGCTTGCCGCCGTCAACGAGCTGTCAACTTCATTGGTTATGACGTCGTTGCCGCCGAGAGCTTGAATCGTGACGCGGGTGCCCGCGTTGGTTATCGTGTCGTTGAGCGAGGTGCCCGTTATCAGCGTGTGGTTAACGCTATTGGTGACGTTGAGCGCGGTCGTTATGGTCGAGGGCGTCGAATCGTCGCTTTCGCTTGTGCCGCCGAGCGGCGAGTTGTTGACGTAAAGTGTGTGCCCGTTGGTTATGACATTCGCAGCGGTGCCGCTGAAAGAGCTGATGTAGGCATCGCCGTCGAGATACCATTTGCTGTCGGCGTCGAGGCTTACGTTGACGGTGCCCACTTCGCTTGAAACGGTCGTGCCCGCGTTGTTGGTTATCGCGCCGCTGATGTTGCCGTTGAAAGTCGTGCCGCCCGTGAGATTGAGCGTGAGTGTAGAATCGTCGCCAACGAGAATATCGCCGTCGAGTTCCTGCCCGCTTGCGTTGAGTGTCGCCACGTTTGACGCGCCGCTCCAGCCATCGTCGCTTACACTGAGCAAAACGCCGCTACCGCTGTCTTCGATGTCAACGTCTTTCAAATTGATGACGGCGTTGGTGTTAGTGACGTGGAAGACGTGACCCGACTTGTTGACGAGTTTGCCGCCCGTCATGCTGAAGGTAGCCGTGCCGCTTGCCGAGTCGCCCGACATTGATTGATACAAAATCACGGCGTCGAGGAATTGCGCGTTGCCGTTGGTGCGGGTGTTGTTGGCAGTGAGCGTGCAGTTGGTCAAGGCAACGGAGTTTTGCCCTTCAATGCAGACGCCTTCGGAGAGATTGGAAGTGAGCGTTGCGTTTTGTACGGTGATGTCGGCGGTCGAGTAGATTGCGGGTGAGCCGAGACCGCTTGACGTGTAGGAGCCGCCGCTTACGCTTACCGTGCCGCCGCCTCTGTCGGAGCGAATGGGCGCGGACGATTGTCCCGTCGTCGTGACGGTGAGGTTGCTTGCCTTGGTAGTGCCGCCGCCCGTCGTCATGATGCCGCCCGAGGCGTCGCCCGTCGTCCTTATCGTCGTGTCGCTGATAACGACGGTTGTTCCGTCGCCCGCCGCGCCGTTTTGCCCGCCGTTGCCGCCGTAGCTGAAGACGCCGTTCGCGCCGTTTGCCGAGGTCGTGACTGTGCCGCCGTTAATCGTTGTTGTTGAGCCGCCCTTTACGAGGACGCCCGCATTTGTGCCGTAGAAGCTTGAGTTGTCGCCGCCGTCGCCGTTGCCGCTCTTGGTTACGGTCGGGTTAGTCAGGGTGACGTTCGCGCTTGTGTTGATGAGCAGAGCGTTTTCATTTGCCGTCGTCGACGTGTACCTTTGATTGGAATAGGAGCCGCCCGAAGTGATTTCGGTCGCGCCCGTCCACGTCACCGAGCTTGACGAATCGCCGCCATTGCCTTGAGGATTCGGCGCAATCAGTGTACCGCTGCCGCTTTGAGGATTCGGCGCAATCAGCAAACCGTTGCCGCTCTGTTCAAGCGACGTTGTAACAAATTCAGGGTTTTCCTGTTCGAGTGACGTTATCTGTATCGTATACGTATCGTCACCCTGCTGAGTGATTTGGTTTTCGTCCATAAAAATCTGTCCTTTCCTGCTTAGAACCAGTGTTCATAAACGCTTAAGCAAAGTGTGAATATGAGAAATTTTGATTAAAGTTTCAGCAGAAGCCGCAGTTAGCTCGTAATCTTTGCTGAGTCGGCGAGAGTGATTGAGCCAAGCAA
>Ga0310697_10000433_pt1 | contig 58026 bp, 53 predicted proteins | sample 172DNAGHGlowgp2_FD_203883 | JGI IMG/M metagenome (GOLD analysis project Ga0310697, IMG submission 203883) | Sheep rumen microbial communities from Palmerston North, Manawatu-Wanganui, New Zealand - 1728 DNA GHGlow gp2 (v2) (version 2) | ecosystem: Host-associated > Mammals > Digestive system >...
ATAATTAGTGGATTTTGTCAACAAAGAAGAAAAAAGAATGCCCTTTAAACTTTATTAACGGGTATTCTCTTGGATTTATCTTAGAAATCAAAGAAAAGCTGAGAATTCTTACAAAGTTACGAAAAAAATAAAATTATCATTTGAGTTTTCCGGTTTTTTTGTACCTTTGCACCCATAAAGAAAAAAACAATGGTTGAAATACGGAAAGTCTCCACAAAAAGAGAGCTTAAACAATTTATCCAATTCTATTATGACCTCTACCGAGGGTGTGAGCAGGCTGTGCCCTATCTGTTCTTTGACGAGATGGCTACGTTGAGGCACGACAAGAACCCGTCGTTCGAGTGCTGCGAGGCCGACTATTTCCTGGCCCTGCGCGACGGCCGCGTCGTAGGGCGCGTGGCAGCCATCATCAACCGCCGTGCCAACGAGCAGTGGCAGTGCCAGCAGGTGCGCTTTGGCTGGCTAGACTTTATTGACGACCAGGAAGTGTCAGCAGCTTTGCTTCAGGCCGTTGAGCAGTGGGGCCGTGAGCGGGGAATGACTGAGATAGCCGGTCCGCTGGGCTTCATCGATACCGACCGTGAGGGCATGCTCATAGAGGGCTTCGACGAGCTGTCGACCATGTACGTCAACTATAACTACGCCTACTACCCCCGCCACATAGAGCACTATGGTGGTTTCCAGAAAGACAACGACTACGTGGAGTACAAGGTGAAGGTGCCTGAGGACGACAACTACAAGTTCCATAAGATAGCGCAGATGGTAGAGAAGCGCTACGGTCTGCGCGTCCATAAGTTCACCCGCCAGGAACTTGTCGATGGCGGCATGGGCCGTGAGGTGTTCCACCTGCTCAACGCCACCTACAAGGATTTGTATGGCTTCAGTCAGCTGTCACAGCAGCAGATAGACAAGCTGGTGAACGACTATATCAAGATAGCCGACTTGAACCTGGTGACGGCCATCATGGACGGCGACCGCATGATAGGCTTCGGCATCACCTTCCCCTCCTTCAGCCGTGCCCTGCAGAAGACCCGTGACGGCCGGCTATTGCCCTTTGGCTGGTGGCAGGTGCTGAAGATTCTGAAGTGGCACCGCACCGACACCGTCGACCTGCTGCTCATCGGGGTGCTGCCTGAATACCGCTCCAAGGGTGCCACGGCCCTTATCTTCGACGACCTTATCCACCAGTTCCAGCGCTACGGCTTCAAATGGGCCGATGCCATGCCGCAGATGGAGCGCAATGAGGCCGTGCAGGCCCAGTGGCAGTATCTCGACAGCCGCATCCACCGTCGTCACCGCTGCTTCCGTAAGATGCTATAGTCCGTAGAGGTGGCTCACCAGCACCTTCACGCCGATGAACACCAGCACCAAGCCGCCTATCAGCTCAGGCCGCAGCCGTCGGGCTATGGAGCGACCGAAGCGCACACCGAGCACATAGCCAGCTATACTCATTACCAGCGACGCCAGGCCGATGGCCAGCAGTGGCAGCGACAGTTGCGCCACACTGCTGTAGCCCACGCAGGCCATGGAGATGCCTATGGCCAGGGCGTCGATACTCGTGGCTACGGCCAGCAGCAGCTGCGTGTGCAGCAGCAGGGGGTTGAACGATGCGTGCTCCTCGTCCTCAAACGATTCCTTGATCATCTTTCCGCCGATGAAGGCCAGCAGCAAGAAGGCTATCCAGTGGTCGACAGCCTCGAAATACTGGCTGAAGCCAGTCGCTGTCAGCCAGCCTGCCAGGGGCATCAGCGCCTGGAACAGACCAAAGAGCAGGGCCATGCGCACGATGACCCCGCTGATGCGCCGGCGCACGATGACACCGCTCACGATGCTCACGGTAAAGCAGTCCATGGCCAATGCCATGGCCAACAGCAGGATATCAAACAGACTTGTCATATCTTAACACAATTAAATAACTACACATTATTATAACATATACCATCGCCGTCTGCAGGGCCGACGGATGCAGCCCCTCGATGCTGGCCAGGGGCAGACGGGTGGCCATCAGCGTCAGCACGCCGTTGAGCCAGCCCACGACATGCAGCAGCACAGTCCCCACCAACGGCAGCAGCAAGGCCCCGATGGCCAGGTAGAGAATGGCGGTGGTGGCGGGGATGACCACCAGGTTGGTAAGCAGGAACCATGTGGAGAGACGCCCGAAGTAGTAGGCCACCAACGGGGCCGTGCCCGCCTGTGCTGCCACGGAGACCGTTGCCAGGCCCCACGCCCAGCGTGCCACAGGGTGCTCCATCAGCCACTCCTCGCTCAGCAGCCGCTGCAGGCGTGGCTGCACCAGCAGGATGGCCAGCATGGCGGCAAACGACAGCTGGAAGCCCACGTCGTAGAGACTGTCGGGGCTGACCGTCAGGATGAGAAGTGCCGCCAGGGCCAGCGCGTTCAGCGACGCCCGCCCGCGGCCCAGCAGCGACAACAGGGCAAAAGCCGAAATCATGATGGCTGCCCGTAGCACGCTGGCCGGCAGACCCACCAACAGGGCGAAGGCCCAGATGCCGGCTACGGCCAACAACTGCATGACAAAGCGCCAGCGCCGCCCTACCACCAACAGCGTGAGCACCATGTAGACGATGCCTAAGTGCAGACCGCTGAGTGCCAGCACATGGGAGGCTCCGCTGACGGCATAGACCTCTCTGAGCTCGCTGGTCATGGCTGTCTTATCGCCCAGCGTCATGGCGGCTACCACGGCATAGGCATCGTCACTGAACCCCATCTGGCGGTAGCGCTCCAGCAGGTGATGGCGGTAGCACAGGAAAAGCAGGCGCAGCCGTTGCCACGCTGTCAGTCCCTGCCACGACCGGTCCTGTAGCTGCCAGTTGCCGCTACGCACAAAGGTCTGTCCGCTGAAGCCGTGTACCTCCTGGTAGCGGCGGTAGTCGAACGTGCCGTGTTGCCACTCGCGGTTACGGTCAATCTGAGCGCACAGCGTCAGCCTGTCGCCAACCGTCAGTTGTCGGCTCTTGGCATCCTTGGTGATATAGCCCTTGATCTTTTTGCCGTTGCCGGCAATCACCATGTCGGCAGCGACGGTCTTCGGTTTCTCAGCCACTTCTGACACGATAACAGCCTCAAAGGCTACGGTGCCCTGCGGCCACCTTACGCCGTCGTGTTCGCTGCGTACCATCGCCGAGCGTACAGAGCCCAGGGCTGCCACACAGAACAAAATAGCCAGCGACTGTGTCTGCGGCCAGCGATACAGCAGGAGGATGGCAACAAGCGACACTGAAAACAGCAACCAACACACAGAAGACTCTGCGTGTTGGCCTGCCGCGATGCCCGCCATGAAAGCGATGGCAGGCATCAGCAAGGGTGCCGAGGAAAGCGGGTGGAAAGGTCTACTCGTCATCGGCCAGAGTGAAGTCCAGCTGGCGCTTCTCCAGGTTGGCACGAGCCACCTTGATACGGATGGGGTCGCCCAGCTGATACTTACTGTGGTGGCGTCGTCCGATAAGCTGGTAGTGAGCTTCGTCAAACTCGTAGTAGTCGCCCCTCAGGTCGTGCATAGGCACCATGCCCTCGCAGTGGTTCTCGTCAATCTCAACATAGATGCCGTAGGACTGTATGCCCGAGATGTGACCGTCGAAGCACTCGCCAATCTTGTCGCCCATAAACTCCACCATCTTGTACTTGATAGAGTCGCGCTCAGCATTCTGGGCCGTCTGTTCCATCTCGCTACTGTGCTCACACAGTTCCTCGTAGTGCTCCTGGTTGGCAGAGCGTCCGCCGTCCTGATACTTCGTCAGCAGTCGGTGAACCATCGTGTCGGGATAGCGGCGGATGGGCGATGTGAAGTGGGTGTAGTAGTCGAAGGCCAGTCCGTAGTGGCCGATGTTGTGGGTCGAGTACTTGGCCTTCATCATGGCGCGCAGGGCCACCGTCTCAATGAGTTTCTGCTCCTTGGTGCCGCTGGCCTCGTCCATCAGGGCGTTCAGCGACTTCGAGATGGCGCCCTTCGTGCCGGCCGTCTTCAGCTTGTAGCCGAAGGGTGCCACCACCTGGCGCAGCGATTCCAGTTTCTGGGGGTCGGGCTGGTCATGGATGCGGTAGACGAAGGTCTTAGCCTTTTTGGTATTCTCTCTCCTCTCTCCTCTCTCCTCTCTCCTCTTTCCGATGCTCTCGGCCACCGTGCGGTTGGCCAGCAGCATGAACTCCTCAATGAGTTTGTTGGCATCTTTCGACTTCTTGAAGTAAGCGCGGGTGGGCTTGCCGTCGTCGTCGATGTCGAAGTGCAGCTCCTCGCGGTCGAACTTCACGGCACCGTTCTTGAAGCGGCGCTCGCGCAGTTTCTTGGCCAGGGCGTCGAGGGTGATGAGTTCCGCGGCATAGTCGCCCTTGTAGGGGTTCTTCTTGGTGGCGGGGGGAGCCGGCTGTCCGGTGCCGTCGACGACACCGTTCTGCTCCAGTATCTGCTGCACCTCCTCGTAGGCATAGCGGCGGTCTGAGCGTATGACGGTGTGTGCCAGGTGCCACTGTTTGATGTTGGCATCCTCGTCCATGACGAAGATGACGCTGTAGCACAGTTTTTCTTCGTTGGGGCGCAGCGAGCAGATGAAGTTACAGAGGTGTTCGGGCAGCATGGGTATGGTGCGGTCTACCAGATAGACACTTGTGGCCCGCTTCTGTGCCTCCTTGTCGATGATGCTGTTCTCCTTGACGTAGTGCGAGACATCGGCAATGTGGACGCCAACCTCGAATAATTTACTATTTGACGATTTACTATTTACTATTTCACGTATCGACAGCGCATCGTCAAAGTCCTTGGCATCTTTCGGGTCGATGGTGCAGGTGAAGATGTTGCGGAAATCCTCGCGGCGGCTGATCTCCTCTTCGGTGATGCCCGGCTCAATCTTCTTGGCTGCCTCCTCCACCTGCTTCGGGTATTTATACGGCAGGCCGTACTGTGCCAGTATGGCGTGCATCTCCACGTTGTTGTCGCCCTCCTTGCCCAGCACGTCGATGACTTCGCCGACGATGTTCTTCGACTCCTTCGACGGCCACTGCGTAATCTTCACCACGGCCTTCTCGCCGTCCTTGCCGCCCTTCAGCTTCTTCTTCGGTATCAGGATGTCGTGTACGAAGATGTTGCCCTCGGTGATGAGGAAGGCAAAGTCCTTCTCCACCTTCAGCTTGCCCACGGCCTGGTCGGTCTTATGGCTCAGAATCTCCGTCACCATAGCCTCCTTGATGTGGTTCTGCCGACGGGCCATCAGGGCCACCTTCACGCGGTCGCCGTTCAGGGCAAACATCGAGTTGCGCTCCGACACGAAGATGGGCGTGCCGCCGCCGTCGGGCAGGAACGTGTTCTTGCCGTTGGCCTTGCGCAGGAATGTGCCTTCCTGCACCTGTCCCTTCTGGTTCAGCCGGTACTCGTGGTCGCTCACCTTCGACAGGTAGTCGTCCCAGCACATCTCGTCGAGGGCGTCAATGGCCAGCATCTTGGCCGGGTGAGTGGTAAGTTTCAGTGTTCTGAAAATCTGTTTCAGCGATAAGGTCTCGTTGGGACTGGCCGTGAACAGACCTTGCAGGGCGTCGGCGACAGCGCGCTTCGACAGCCGTTTTCCTCCTTTGTTCTTTCCCATAGTTATTGTTGGTTTTAGGTTTCCTCCTTATTCGCCGCCGAACAAATCCTGCTGACCGTGGTCAATGTGGGTCACGCGGTCGTTCAGTTCGGCGAGTTTGCCGCTGTTCCAGCGGTCGGTGGTGCCCACCAGATAGCCGGTGATGCGCTGCAGCTTATCGATGTTCTTCGAGCCGCATTTCGGACAGGTCTCCAGTTTGTCGTCGGCGTTCTCGTAGCCGCAGTCCATGCAGCGGTTGCGGTTATGGTTCACCGAGCCGTAGCCCATGTCCAGACGGTCCATCATGTCCACCACGCTCATGATGACCTGCGGGTTGTGGGTGGCGTCGCCGTCAATCTCGACGTAGAAGATATGGCCGCCGCGCGTCAGGTTGTGGTAGGGCGCCTCCACCTCGGCCTTGTGGCGTGCCGAGCACTTGTAGTAGACGGGCACATGATTGGAGTTGGTGTAGTAGTCGCGGTCGGTGATGCCTTTCAACAGACCAAACTCCTTGCGGTCTTTTTTGGTGAACTTGCCGCTGAGGCCCTCAGCGGGCGTGGCCAGTACAGAGTAGTTATGGTGGTAGCGCTCACAGAAGTCGTTCACGCGGTCGCGCATGTAGGTCACGATTCTCAGACCCAGTTCCTGAGCCTCCTCGCTCTCGCCGTGGTGCTTGCCGACAAGGGCCACTAAGCACTCTGCCAGTCCGATGAAGCCGATGCCCAGCGTGCCCTGGTTGATGACGCTCTCTACGGTGTCCGTTGGCGCCAGCTTGTCGGCACCTATCCACAGACTCTTCATCAGCAGCGGGAACTGCTTGGCGTAGGCCGTCTTCTGGAACTGGAAGCGGTCGTCCAGCTGCTTGGCCGTTATCTCCAGCATCTTGTCGAGCTTGGCAAAGAACTTGTCGATGCGCTGCTCCTTGTTCTCAATGTCCATGCACTCAATGGCCAGGCGCACAATGTTGATGGTAGAAAAGCTGAGGTTGCCGCGGCCGATGGAGGTCTTCGGGCCGAAGCGGTTCTCGAAGACGCGGGTGCGGCAGCCCATGGTAGCCACCTCGTGCAGGTAGCGCTTGGGGTCGTCGGCGCGCCAGTCGCTGTCCTGGTTGAACGAGGCGTCCAGGTTCAGGAAGTTCGGGAAGAAGCGCCGTGCCGTCACCTTGCAGGCCAGCTGGTAGAGGTCGAAGTTGCGGTCCTCGGGCAGGTAGTTCACGCCGCGCTTCTTCTTCCAAATCTGTATGGGGAAGATAGCCGTCTCGCCGCCTCCCACACCCTCGTAGGTCGACAGCAGCAGTTCGCGCATGATGCAGCGCCCCTCGGCACTGGTGTCGGTGCCGTAGTTGATAGACGAGAACACCACCTGGTTGCCGCCGCGCGAGTGAATGGTGTTCATGTTGTGGATAAACGCCTCCATAGACTGGTGTACGCGGCCCACCGTCTTGTTGATGGCGTGCTGCTGGGCCCGCTCGCGCCCCGTCAGGCCGTCCAGCGGCTTTTTGATGTAGTCCATCAGCGGCTCGTCGTACAGGCTGCTGTAGTCCTCGCCGTTAAGGTCTTCCAGCGCCTTCAGTTCCTCTATATAACTCATGCGCACGTAGGGAGCCAGGTAGAAGTCGAAGGCGGGAATGGCCTGGCCGCCGTGCATCTCGTTCTGCGCACATTCCAGCGATATGCAGGCCAGTACCGATGCCGTCTCTATGCGCCTGGCGGGGCGGCTGGCTCCGTGCCCAGCAATAAAGCCGCAGTTCAGGATGTTGTCTAAGGGGTGCTGCACGCAGGTCAGCGACTTCGTGGGGTAGTAGTCCTTGTCGTGTATGTGCAGATAGTTGTGTTCCACGGCGTCGCGGGTCTCCTCGCTCAGCAGGTAGTCGTCCACGAAGGGCTTGGTGGTCTCCGATGCGAACTTCATCATCATGCCTGCAGGCGTGTCGGCGTTCATGTTGGCATTTTCGCGCGTCACGTCGTTATTCTTGATGTTCACAATGTCCAGAAACACGTCACGTGTCTTGGCCTTGCGGGCTATGGAGCGCTGGTTGCGGTAGGCAATATACTTCTGGGCCACATCCTTGCGGCTCGATTTCATCAGTTCCAGTTCCACCAGATCCTGAATCTGCTCCACCGTCATGCGGTCTTCGCCGCGCTGAGCTATACGGTCGGTAATCTGGTATAGCAGTCGTTCGTCCTCGCCTTTGTCGGTGTGGAGCATGGCCTTGCGGATGGCCGCCATGATTTTCTGTTCGTTAAAGCCCACAATGCGCCCGTCGCGCTTTACTACTGTCTGTATCATATCTTTTCTGTTGTGCTTAGTAAGGTTTTAGTTTCGAATTGCAAAGATACTACAAATAATTGTAAGTTGTATGTTTTGAAAAACTTTTCTCGTGTTAATAAATGTCAATTAGCTGATTGCCAGTGAGATACAAAAAAATAATGGGAAACTTTCGTAAAGTTTCCCATTAAGAAGTTTTCCTTTTCTGCAAGAAATCAGGCTTTTACGGCGGCGAAAGCCAGGGCGTAGGCCCTCATTTGCCTGACCATGGCCAGCAGTCCGTTTGAGCGGGTGGGCGAGAGGTGCTCCCTTAGTCCTATGCGCTCTATGAAGTAGAGGTCGGCATCCAGTATCTCCTGTGGCGTGTGTCCGTTGAGCACGCGTATGAGCAGGCTGACGATGCCCTTCACTATCAGTGCGTCGCTCTCGGCCTTGAACTCCACCTTTGCTGTTCCGTCCTCCCCGTCTTTCGTCAGGTCGGCCTGCAGCCATACGCGGCTCTGGCAGCCGTCTATCAGGTTTTGCTCTGTCTTATACTGTTCGGGCAGCGGCTCCTGGTCGCCAGCCATGTCGATGAGCAGCTGGTAGCGGTCCATCCAGTCGTCCAGCCCCTCAAACTCCTCAATAATCTCGTCTTGTATCTCGTTGATAGTTTCCATCATTATGTAGTTGTTAGTTCGTGATGATTCAGTCTGGGTTGTTGATGACGCGGAATTCGCCTGGTGTCAGTCCGATGGCGTCGTTGATTTTCCGCTGCATGGTGCGCACACTGTTGAAGCCCGCATCCTGGGCCACGGCCTCAATGCTGTAGGCGGGGTGCTCCTTCAGCAGGCGCAGGGCCCGCATCAGGCGCAGGTAGTCCAGGTATTTGTCTAATGAGTGGTAGATGGTCTTCTTTTTGTACAGCTCGTTGACACGGCCCTGGGTGACGCCCACCAGTTCGGCCACCTCCTTCACACCGAACTCCGGCGGCAGCGGAATGTTTTCGGTCTCTATGCGCGTCTCGATGATGGCCAGCAGTTCGTCGTCATCGCGCAGGTCGGCGTTGGCCATCATCTCGCGGTGGCGTCTCACCAGGTCTTTCAGCCAGTCTACGCGCATGCGCACATTATAGAATCTGTCTAAGCGCTCGTAGAGGTCTACGTTGCGCTCCACCAGTTGCTCGGTGGCCGTTGCCAGGTTCACGTTGATAGCCATCAGCCTGTCCACTTCGTTGCGCAGCCGCTCCATTTCTTTCTTCTCTTCAGCAGTCATCTTTCACCAGTTTAAATAGTTTGTCGTTCGTTCTTACCTTGCCCGTCACGGCAACCGATATGCGCGTGCCCTGCAAGGCCGTTTCCACGGGGCCGTCGTCGTCGTGTATCTCCTGCGGGGTGACATACATCACGCCCGTCGTCGGCCCGGTGATAAGCAGCCGGTCGCCCAGTTTGAAGGTTGTTGCCTCAACGCTGAACTCGGCCACACCCAGTTTCGAGTAGTACTTGGTACACTTGCCTATATACACTTTGCGCTCCGTGGCGTTCGAACCGTAGTTCTTGTTCCACTCGCCCATCGTCTGTCCCTGGTAGTAGCCGTCCCAGAAGCCGCGGTTGAACACCGTGGCCAGCCGGGCGTCCCACGCGTCCTTGCGCTCCTCGGTGAACGTGCCGTCAATCACGGCCTGCATGGCCTCCTTGTAGCACTTCACCACCGTGTACACATATTCCGGTCCGCGGGCGCGCCCCTCAATCTTGAATACCCTGACACCCGCCTTCATCATGCGGTCAATAAAGCGGATGGTCTTCAGATCCTTGGGCGACATGATATACTTGTTGTCAATCTCCAGCTGGTAGCCCGTCTCATTGTCGGTGGCCGTGTACGACCGGCGGCACACCTGTATGCACTCCCCGCGGTTGGCGCTCCTGTTGGCCGCGTCCAGACTCATGTAGCACTTGCCGCTGACGGCCATGCACAGCGCACCGTGGCAGAACATCTCAATCCGGATGGGCTGGCCGGAGGGTCCGCAGATATGCTCCTCACATACCTGGCGGTAGATGTCGGCCACCTGCTCCATGCGCAGTTCGCGGGCCAGCACCACCACGTCGGCAAACTGTGCGTAGAAGCGCAGTGCCTCAATGTTCGATATGTTCAACTGTGTCGACAGGTGCACCTCCATGGGCTTGGGCAGCGGCTGCCGGCAGTATTGCATCACGGCAATGTCCGACGCAATGACGGCCGTGATGCCCGCCTCGCGTGCTGCGTCGATAATCTGCCGCATCAGGGGCAGATCCTCGCCGTAGATGATGGTGTTCACCGTCAAGTAGCTCTTGATGCCGTGCTCGCGGCACTGCTCAGCAATGTCGCGCAGGTCGTCAATGGTGAAGTGGTTGGCCGAGTGCGACCGCATGTTCAGCTGCTCCACGCCGAAGTAGACGGAGCCCGCCCCTGCCTGGATGGCAGCAGCCAGTGACTCGCGCGACCCCACCGGAGCCATGATTTCAAAATCAGCAATATTCGTGTTCACGCTGCAAAATTAAGAAATTATTATGAATTATGTGCGATGAATTATGAATTATTTTATAATTTTGCACCGTGAAACAGTTACTTCTCATCCTTGCCGGCCTCATCGTCGCCAGTTGCGCTCAGCACCCGCCCAAGCATTACACTCATGAGGTGCTTAACGCCATGACTCCCGTCAAGAACCAGGGCAGCACGCAGCTCTGCTGGGTCTACGCCATGCTCGCCGCCATCGAGACCGAGCACCTCAGGTGGGGCGACTCCGTCAACCTGTCACCGGCCTTCATTGAGAAAGTCTTGGAGCAGGAACCGACGGCACCGCCGTCGAAGCGTGGCATGGGCGCCACCCTCATCGCCCTTATCCAGAAGCACGGCATCGTGGGCTACGATGCCATGCGCACCGCCGACACGCCGGCTCCCCGCATGGTCTTCATGCTGGGAGCGCAGTACACGCCTCAGGAGTTTGCCCACAGCGTCTGTGCTCCCGACGAGTATGTCCTGCTGACCAGCACCCCCAATGCGCCTTACGGTCAGGAGGTGGAACTGCCTGAGCCTGACAACTGGCTCCGCCAGCGGTTCCTCAATGTACCTATAGATACGCTGTTGCGGCGCACCGTCCATGCCGTGCGCCGCCACCACGGCATCTGCTGGGAGAGCCGCCGCCATGCTATGTCCATCGTCGGACTGGCCCACGATGACCAGGGCCGCAAGTATCTTGTCATGAAAAACTCCTGGGGCGACGACCGTCCCCACCAGGGGCTGGAATACCTCTCGCTCGACCAGTTCCGCAAGGAGACCCTGGCCGTGGAGATGACCAGAGAGGCCTATTATGAGCGCTGACATACCTGTTTCCCTGTTATACAGATTGTTTTTCAAACTGGAGGGAGCTTCCCAGCGACCTCCAGAAATCCCGGGTCGTATAGAAATAACTGCTATTAATAACTAATGTCTTGTGTTTGTCAGCGGATGATGCGCCCCTGCTTCTTCAGCTTTGCTTTTTCCTGTATCTTAGCATGAGGAGGGCGCAGGTCGTCGAGGTTATAGACCTTGCTCAGCGAGCCTTCGCCGCTCATCCATCGGCGCGACTCGCTGCTGGGCGAGTATATCTGTATGCGCTTCACCGACGGCGGCAACGCCGGGTAACGGCTGATGAGGCGTATGGTCTCGTTCTTGTGTCCGTATATCCAGAAGCACTGGTCGAGAGGAAAGTGCTCATGGCTCACGATGACATAGCGGTCGCCGGTGTCGGCATCGATGATGGCCGCGCGGGAGTTTTCGCGGAAGAACCACCAGTCCTGATCGTTGGGCACATCCCAGTCGTAGCACAGGTAGGTGGCATCCTTGCAGCGGTAGATGACGGTGCGGCCGTGTCCTCCGATGCTGCCGTCTTCGTTCTGCACATAGATGCCCTCGCCTCGGGGAGCTGTCTGCACATGCGAGAAGGCGGCAAACGAGCGGTCGTCGTGCAGGTCGTAGTTGGGCCAGGCGGGACGCTCCAGCATGGGTTGCTTGTTTTCGGGTGCTTCGTCATAGGCACTGGGAAGTGCCTTCTTCACCGTATGGCAGCTGGCCATTATAGCTGTGGCTGCCATAAGTATGATATATTGCTTTGTTATCATAATTCTCAATTCTCATTTTTCAATTTGTAATAACACGGCCCTTGCGGGGAATTTTGGTCAGGTCGAAGGTGTTGGAATATCGTCCTTCGTCTTCAATAGGGCCGAAGTACGCTTGCTTTACGTTCTTGCCTAACGGAGGGAAGACAAGGCATGTCTGATAGATTTTGATGGTGTCTTTACGGCTCTGTCTGTCTTTTACGTATGTGATAGTCTCATCTTTTACGTATTTGAAATAGTCGTAGTCGGTTGCACGACAGACATACTTGTCGCCCGTCAGTTCATCGACAATGGCATAGTCGGAGTAGTGGTTAATGTTCTGCTGTCGCCAAGTATCCACTGGTGCTTCCCCTCTAAATCCTACGTACATATAAACGCGCGTATCCTTTTTGTTCCGTTCAATGGCAGCAGGTGTATAAGTATAAATGTGCCTGAAGCTCCGTTTGGTGAGCACACTGTCTGTGGAGAGCATCAGCGGGTCAACCTCTTTCTTGTCGTAGTTGCGAACGGTCGAGTTGGCGGGCTGCAGGTAGCGGATGTAGTAGCCGGTGCGCTCCTTGCGCGTCTCGGCATTCAGCGTGACATTATAGGCGTAAGGGTTGGCAGCATTCTGTGCAAACAGGTGCTCGTCGGTCTGCTGACTCTGGCGGTCGAGAATGGTGGTATGGGCTATGCGCACGGTGTCGCTGTTCAGGTTGGGCTGGAAGTGACCGATGTAGGTGCCGTCAGCAATCTTACGTGCCCCAACGGCCTGCATCGTGCTGTCGAGCAGTTCGGTGGCTGTCTTGGCGGGGAGACCGCCAAGCACAGTGTTCCCCGATTCGGCGAGGTCGGCATTCACTAAGTTCGCATCGGGCATCGCCTGCACGGTGTCTTTGTGAGACGCCCCTACGACCCCCGAAGCCCCCCTACGGCCCCCGAGGGGGCTTCATTAGATTTATGGGCAGGGTCTATCGTGTCCCCCTCGGGGGACGAAAGGGGGGCTACAGCCTTGGCTACTTCCGTTTCTACTTTCTCTTCAATCTCGCTGAGCGTCTGCGGGCGGGCGAAGGCCACGACAGCCAGCGCACTCAGCGGCAGGAGATAGGCGGCTTTCAGCGCCACCCATCGCCGGGATGGTTTGCGGTACATCATTTTGAATCTTCGTTTAATTGGACTTTGATTGAATGCGTTTACCCCAGGCTGCAGTCCCGTAGAGGTCGCTTTCTTTATCAATAACAGCTGATATTCTTCATCTCGTATGCCGCCCTGTAGCACGCGGCGGTCGGCTTGGTATTCGTGTACGTCGCGCAAATCCTGGCGCAGCATCCAGGCAAAGGGTACGAACCACAGCATGCGGCAGGTCAGTTCGCAGAGCAGCATGTCCCAGGAGTGCCCCAGGCGGATGTGTGCCAGTTCGTGCTTAAGAAGAGCCTCACCCCCGACCCCTCTTCGAGTGGAGGGGGGAGTGGTTACTCCTTCCGCGGGTTTTGTGTCCTGGAGGTAATCGCTCCCCTCCATCACAGGGAGGGGCTGGGGATGGGTCATAGTCTGGTTGATGAGGCTTCTCTCAATCATCTCGCGCCCCTGTGTCACGATATTCTTTCTCCCTGTTTCTATTTGGCATAGCGGCAGCACCATACTCGCAACGAGAATAGCAAGCAACACGATGCGATTCATGCCGTGCAGCGTCTCACGCTTCAGAAACAGTCCGAAGAGCGAGTATAGCAGCGTCAGGCAGACTGCCCACCTTATTATATATATAATAAACGCTGCCATACTATGATTGCTTTTTCAGTTCATGAAGAAAGTCCAGTAATTCCTGCTCGCTCACTTTTTCTTCAGCCACCAGCGACGACACCAGTTCCATGTACGAGTGCTTGAAGTAGCGATCAACAAATCCTCCCAGTTTCGTGCGCCCGTAGTCCTCCTGCTTCACAATCGTGAAATAGATGAACCCGCGCCCCTGCTGACGATGGCTCACATAGCCCTTACGCTCCAGCGACTGCACCATCGTGGCGATGGTGTTCACGTGGGGCTGCGGCTCCGGGTACTGCGCCACAATATCCTTCGGTGCACACTCACCCAGCTGCCACATCAGCTCCAATACCTCTTCTTCCTTGGCTGTCAATTTCTGCATATCTTTTCGACGGTTTTTTTAGTTCGACGGTGCAAAGATATTCTAAAGCCTGGAAAATTTCCTGTAAGGCCTGGAGAATTATCTGTGCGCTGGGTCTTTGAATTATCTTACTACAATTTTACGGTTGACGGTCCGTCCGTCCGATAGCCTGGTGCGGACGATGCTGACACCCTTGCGTGGCGACGCGGTGCGGACGCCGCTGGCACTGTAGTATTCACGCGAGAGGGGTTCGCCGTCAGCGTCTACGGTCTTCACGCCGTCAGCCTCCGTTTTTTCTGCCAGCTCTGCGAGCAAGGCCTCACGGTCGCCCTTCTTGGCGGTAGCGCCGAAATACATGGCAATGGTCTCAGGCAAGTATTCGGGGTCGTAGCTGTAGGTGTTGATGCTGAACATATCGATAGCGAAGCTGTCATCAGCATTGTGGGTCATGGTAATGTTCTCAGTGCCCAGCCCGAATCCGTCGGTGAGCGCATAGTAGTAGGTCATGTCGTTGCTCATGGCCAGCAGGTTCTGTCCCGGTGCCACTGGCAGATAGCTGACGTCGCCATCCTCTTCGCTGAGCGCCAGCGGCAGTCCGCCTGTAAAGAAGTTGGTGACGGCCAGGTCGTCGTGTCCCCAAAACTCGGTGACGACGAAGGAGCCGGGATTCCACAGTAGATGCTGGCAGCGTCGAGGTCGGGCAGGCATGAGCGCAGCCACTTGTCGGCGCGTTGCACGGTGGCGTCGTCGGTCTGTCCGAGCGCCTGTGCAAAGTTGCCGACGACGCTGGCCTTCTGCGAGCTGTTCAGCAGGCGGAAGTCTTTTTCCAGCTGCGACAGATACTTGCTGCGGTCTGTCTGGGCTTGAGCGGCGAGAATGCGGAAGGTTGCGTCGTAGGCTTCATGGAGCTGTAGGGCAGCCTGACGCGTCGCTGCCCTTTCCCGTCGGGTATCTGGCCAAAGAGTCGCAGCAGGTCGAACTGGCAGTAGGCGCGCAGGGCGTGGGCCTCGCCCCGTATGACGGCCTTCAGCACGGGGTCGCTGTCGAGTACACCGCCGTTCTCATCTATGTTCTTCAGCAGGATGTTTGTCTGGGTAATGGCGTAGAACAGCTTGTTGTAGACGGCCTTCAGGTCGTCCTTCGCGTAGTCGTTGGCATAGTCGTGCTGCCGCAGATAGTACAGGTTGGCGTTATAGTCGTAGTCGGTGCACAGCCATACGGCGGCCAGTGCCTCGGTAGTCGTCATGGTGAGCCGCAGTCCGTAGGCGTCCTGACTGGCCAGGGTCATGTAGATGCCTGTCAGTGCTTCCTTGAAGCCGCCGGCCTTTTCGAAGAGGTTCTCTTCCTTGGCCTCGGTCTCACTGCGCACGTCGAGCCATTCGCTGCACGAGGTGAGGGCGGCCATCGCACCGCAGCATACCAACCCGACGGCGAGATGCTTTCTTATGTATTGTTTCATCATGGGGCGTATTGTTTACCGGTGGACATTGAGCGTTAGAATGATAGTTTTATAGAGGCTTGCACGTTGCGCGAATAAGGATAGCTGGTGCCTCGTTCACGCTTGATACTGCCCAGGTAGAGCAGGTCGTTGGCATTGAGCGCAAGGATGACGGCATTGCAGTGAAGGGCACGCCGCAGCACTGCCTGGTCGAAACGGTACTGCAGGCCTATGCTTTGCAGCTGCAACACATTGTCTTTCATGACATAGCGCGAGGTGGCGTGGGTAGTCTCGTTCGACAGCTTCTTGAAGAATGTGAGGTCGCCCGGCATGAACCAGCGCCCTGATAGCACACGCTCGTCGACGTTCTGGTTCTGGATGGTGGCCTTGGTCACCTCCACCTTGTCGAGCAGCGTCTGGTTATAGGCGTAGCCGCCCCAGTAATATCTACCGACTGCTTGAGATACTCCTCGTTCTGCTGCTTGATAGCCTCGGAAAGGTGGGTAATCTCGTTTTTGTTGTAAACCAGCTGTCCACTGACAATCCAGTTGATGTGCTTACGCGGCAGGCGCAGGATGTAGCCGCTCATGGACAGCTCGAAGCCCTGGTTTCTTACCTCGCCGATGTTGGCCATATAGCTGGAAAATCCCGACGAAAGGGGCTGGTTCATGTAGGAGAGCAGGTTGGAGGTGGGGCAGAATCATCGTGGAATAAGAGTTTCCCTGTTCATCAAAATCCCCACTGCCCGGCTGTTTACAAAAACCTATCTGGTCCACTGCTTGACGCTGCTGCGGCGGAAGACGATGGTGTCGGTGCGGGTGACGGAGCCTGCGGTGAAGTAGCCGAGGCAGCCGCCGCTGATGTTGCTGGCGGGGTTGGCCCCGCCGCTCTGTCCGGCACGCAGGGAGGAGAAATAGTCGTAGACGGGGCGGTCGATGGTCATGAGCTGGCAGGTGATGGTATCGCCGTCGTAGAGAATGGACTTCCAGTTGTCTTCGTCATCCTCGTCCATAGCCTTCTCGCTGACGGTCATGATGTCGAAGAAAACCTTTCCTGCGGGGCTGCCGCGGTCTTCGTGTACGCCCCAGCGGTATGGTTCTGTCTTGCTCTTGCCTTCCAGGTGGGGGTGGTGTGAGATGCGGTCTACCCTGTACCAGAACTGGTTGCGCTCGTCGGGATAGGGGTCTGTGGCCCAGAGTTCGTAGACCAGCACGCGCTCATCCATGACGGACATCCAGTAGAAGTCTGCCGAGAGGATGGGGGCTGCAGCGGGCATGAAGGCGCTGGCCTCGTAGTGGTGGCCGTCGAAGAGGACGTCGAGCCGGTAGGTGGTTCCCGGTATGCCTGTCATTGAAGAGCGATAGCTGTCAGTGGCGGCATCGTAGGGTAGGGTGGTGCTGCTGCCGTCTGCCGATATGGTGACGACGGCTCCCTGCTGGCAGCGCGCCCGCACGGAGTCGGCGACGGAGCGGCTTCGGGTAATGAGCACGGAGGCGCCTTCGTTGGTCACCCGGCCCTCGACAACGACGAGGGGTTCCACCTCGTGGTAGTCGAAGGGAATCTCCTTCTTGCAGGCGGTGAGGGCCAGGATGGTCAGGATGAAGTATAGAATCTTTCGCATGGTCAATATTTAACAGTGAACGACACGGAGGGGACGATGCCGAAGAGCGAGGTCTGTTCGGCAATGGTGCCCGTGGGGCTCTTGTCGTCGTTCTTGAAACGGATGGTGTAGGGGTTGTAGCGGCAGTAGGCGTTGTAGATGCCGAAGGACCAGATGCGGGTGAACCGCCCTACCTTCCGGGTGTAGGTGGCACTCAGGTCCAGTCGGTGATAGGCCGGGGCGCGGTAGCCGTTGCGCTCGTTGTAATAATAAAAGGTGGTGCCGTCGATGTCGTACTTGGCTGAGGGGGCGGTGAGTGCCTGCCCCGTGTTGTAGCGCCAGGTGGCGGCCAGCTCCCACCGGGGCGCCGGCTGGTACATGCCCACGGCGACAAGGTCGTGGCGGCGGTCGTTCGATGCCGTGTACCACTGTCCGCCGTTGATGCCGTCAATCTTGTTCTCCGACCACGAGAGCGTGTAACTGATCCAGCCCGTCAGCGGCCCGTTATTCTTGCGGGCGCACAGCTCCAGGCCGTAAGCCCTGCCCTTGCCGCCCAGCAGGAGCCGCTCAATCTCTATCTCGGAGTAGAAGGCCTTGCCGTCGCGGTAGTCGTAGACGTTGCGGATATTCTTGTAGTACGCCTCTGCCGAGAAGTCGTAGCCGCCTCGGGGCGTGATGTAGAACCATCCCGCCGCCACCTGGTCGGCCTGCTCGGGACGGACGATGTTGCTGGTCATGGTGTAGCGGTCAAAAGGCATAGACATCGACATGCCGCTGATGGCATGAATATCCTGTGACGTGCGGCTGTAGCCCAACTTCAGGCTGTGCTGGCGGTTGAGCGTAATCTTGGCGCTGATGCGCGGCTCCACGTCGGCGTAGGTCTTCACGATGTGGCCGCTGCTTTCCTCCGTTGTGCTGGTGATGCTGCCCTTGGCGTCTATCTCGTAGTAGGGTGCCCCGCCCAGAGCGGCGAACAGGTGGAGGCGGGCACCGGCCGACAGCTCGACGCTGCTGCCCAGGTGCCAGTCGTTGCCCACCCACAGGGCGCCGGTCAGGGCGTTGCGTTTCTCGCGCTGATGCAGCAGGTTGATGTCCCATTCGGCCGACTGCAGCTGCAGGTAGGTGCCCTCGAGACCGTAGTTCAGGCGGTGGCGGCCCGTCTGCCAGGTCTGCTGATGCTGCAGCGTGGCGTGACGGATGTAGCCCTTCATCGTGTAGTAGATGTTGAGCATGTCTATGCCTACGTCGCTCGTGAAGTCGCTGTAAATCAGTTTGGTATTGGCGTAATGGCGGTCGCTTGACGTGTGCAGCCAGTTGGCGGTAGCTGTCAGGTTGCCCCACTCCATGTCCATCATGTCCTCTAATCCCATGTTGTCGCGCCCACTGAAGAACGAGACGGCCAGCATGTCCCTGGCCGAAAGCCGGAAGTTCATCCGCAGGTTGGCATCGTAGAAGTGCAGCGTGTTGTTGCGATATTTCTTTGTGGCTTTCAGAAACAGGTCGAGGTAAGAGCGCCGTCCGGCAAAGAGAAACGAGGAGCGGTCCTGCCGGATGGGGCCTTCGGCTGCGACCTTGGCCGAGAGCAGGCCCACGGTGCCGCTGAAATGATAGTCGTGCAGGTCGCCGGAGCGCGTGCTGATGTCGAACACCGAGGCCGTGCCGCCGCCCAGCTGGGCCGGCACCAGCCCCTTGTAGAGCGAGCCGCTCATCAGCGCGTCGTCGTTGAACGTGGAGAAGAGTCCCATCAGGTGGCCGGCGTTATAGACCGTGGCCCCGTCGAGCAGGATGAGGTTCTGCGCCGCCTTACCGCCCCGCACCTGATAGCCGCCTGAGGCCTCGTTCTCGCTCTTCACGCCGGGCAGCAGCTGCAGGCTCTTGATGATGTCCTTCTCGCCGAACAGTGCCGGCACCTTCGCCAGCGTTGCTATGTCGACCTTCTCCACGCCTATCTGCACCTCTTCTACCCGTTTGCGGGCCGTGCGCGAGGTGACCGTCACCTCGCTTACCGTGTCCTCAAGTACGGTATCGTTATGCTGTGCCCTGCAGGTAAGTGAAGCCGTCAGCAGCAAGAAGATGGTAAGTATTCTCTCCATAGCGGGTGTAAATTAACTAACGTTCTGACTGGCACACAGGGTTACAGCCTCCTGCGAGTTGTTTTATAGAAATTGTTGCCACCATGTCATCTTGTGTGTAAACATCTGTGTTTCAGTTTGTTATATGATTGCAACAAGGGTGGCATGGGTGGCATCAAACTGCTGCTACGCAATAAAAAAGTCCCCGCCGCTGGAACAAAAGTCCCAGTGGTGGGGACTTTTGTTCCATTGTCTGCCATCCGCTTGTTGATGTCACCTTGTCACCTTTGTTGCAACCACGTAACTTGCTGGTTATCAGCAGAAAATGGCAATGGTGACATGGTTGCAAGAAATACACCAGTTATTTTTTGTACATCATGCCCTTTGGGGGTTACTTGTTCAGCCGCCAGGTGGCACCGTCCTTGGTATCCTTGACCTCGAAGCCGGCGGCGGCCAGCTCGTTGCGTATCTTGTCGCTGGTGGCCCAGTCCTTGTCGGCCTTGGCCTTGGCACGCAGCTCAAGCACCATGTCGACGACCTTGCCGAAAGCCTCCTCGCGGGCTTCCTGGCCGTTGGCGGTCATTTGCTGCGCGTTGGCTTTCAGTCCGAGGATGTCTTCAGCGAAGAGATGCATGGTGTCAGCAAGTTCCTTCAGGCAGTCGGCGCAGATGGTGGCCTTGTGGTCAACGAGCTTGTTGATGACCGAGCAGGCCTCAAACAGGTGGCTGATGACCTGTGGCGTGGCCAGGTCGTCGTTCATAGCGTCGTAGCATTTCTGGCGCAGGCTCTTCACGATGCGCTCGGTCTCGGCGTCGCACTGGGGGGTGTCGTCATGATATGACGACATACTGGACAGGCGGTCGAGGCCGGCGATGGCGTTGGATAGTTTCTCCAGTCCCTTCTCGGCGGCCTGCAGAGCTTCGTCGCTGAAGTCGACGGTGCCGCGGTAGTGGGCCGAGAGGATGAAGAAACGGATGGTCATGGGCGAGTAGGCCTTCGACAAGAGCTGGTGCTGTCCGGTGAAGAACTGCTCAAGGGTGATGAAGTTGCCCAGCGACTTGCCCATCTTCTGTCCGCCGATGGTAATCATGTTGTTGTGCATCCAGTATTTCACGGCCTGGTGCCCCATGGAGGCCGTGGCCTGGGCTATCTCGCACTCATGGTGGGGGAAGACGAGGTCCATGCCGCCGCCGTGAATGTCGAACTGCTCGCCAAGGTATTTGCGGCCCATGGCCGTACACTCGCAGTGCCAGCCGGGGAAGCCGTCGCTCCAGGGTGAGGGCCAGCGCATGATATGCTCGGGCTGTGCCTTCTTCCACAGGGCGAAGTCGGCCTGGTTGTGCTTCTCGCCCACGCCGTCGAGGTTGTCGCGGCTGGCATCCTTGATGTTCTCCAAGGAGCGGCCGCTGAGTATGCCGTACTTGTACTGCTTGTTGTAAGCCTCTATGTCGAAGTAGATGGAGCCGTTAGACTCGTAGGCAAAGCCGTTGTCGAGAATCTGCTGTACCAGTTGCTGCTGCTCAATGATATGGCCTGTGGCGTGAGGCTCTATCGAGGGGCGCAGACAGCCGAGGGCGTCCATGGCCTGGTGGTAGCGGTTGGTGTAGTACTGGGCTATCTCCATGGGCTCCAGCTGCTCCAGCCGTGCCTTCTTGGCTATCTTGTCCTCGCCCTCGTCGGCGTCGTGCTCCAGGTGGCCCACGTCGGTGATGTTACGTACGTAGCGTACCTGATAGCCCAGGTGCTTGAGATAGCGGAACAGCAGGTCGAAGGTGATGGCAGGACGGGCGTGGCCCAAATGGGGGTCGCCATAGACGGTGGGGCCGCAGACGTACATGCCCACATGGGGGGCATGGATTGGCTCGAAGCGCTCTTTCTGGCGCGTCAGCGTATTGTAAATAACGAGTCTTGATTCCATAATTCCTATATAAAAATTGTGTTCAGCGTGCAAAGGTAGGAAATTATTATGAATTATGGCTTAAAAGTTGCATTAATTTCGTACCTTTGTGGCCAAAAACAGAAAATGGCATGGAGATAAAGAAGAAAACAGGCATGCTGCTGGGCCATCCGCTGCTGCGCGACTACCGTCTGCTGGCGGGTCTGTGGCTGCTGATAGGTCTTGTCGGCGCGCTGACGAAGCTGCACCGCTGTAACAACTTCCTGATATTCCGGGGCGTGTTCTGGCATACGTGGCAGGAGACATCGCTCTACGCTCCCTATCCTGACGAGTATTTTGACGTGAACCACTACGGTCCGCTGTTCTCGCTGGTGATAGCGCCCTTCGCCGTGACACCGCTGGCCGTGGGACTGCTGCTGTGGTGTGTCTCGCTGACGGTGCTGCTCTATGCAGCCGTGCGCCGGCCGCTGTTTACCGACCGTCAGCAACTGTTCATGCTCTGGTTCTGTGCCCATGAGCTGCTGACGGCCGTCTTCATGCAGCAGTTTAACATTGCCATAGCGGCCATCATCGTGCTGACCTACTACTGTATTGAGAAGGAGCGCGACTTCTGGGCGGCTTTCTGGATTATGCTCGGCACCTTTGTCAAGCTGTATGGCATCGTGGGCCTGGCCTTCTTCCTTTTCTCGCGCCACAAGGGGCGGCTTGCCGGGTCGCTGCTGCTCTGGGCGGCGGTCATGTTCGTTGCTCCGATGCTCATATCCGGCCCCGGCTACATCGTGGGCCAGTACCAGGAGTGGTACACCTGTCTGACCGAGAAGAACGGCGAGAACCTGGCCTCCATCGCACAGAACATCTCGCTCCTCGGACTTGTCCACCGCACCACAGGCCTGCAGTTCAGCGACCTCTGGCTTATCCTGCCCGGCATGGCGCTCTTTGCCCTGCCCTACCTGCGCCTGTCGCAGTATCGCCACCAGGCTTTCCGCCAGACGCTGCTGGCCTCAGTGCTGATGTTTGTGGTGCTCTTCTCCACAGGCAGTGAGTCGAGCGGCTACATCATCGCCTTTGTGGGCGTTGTCATCTGGTACACCTGCGTCCCTTGGCAGCGCACGCCGTGGGACGTGGCCCTGCTGGTGTTCGTCTTCGTGTTGTCGAGTCTGTCGCCCAGCGACCTCTTCCCGGCTTATCTGCGCCGCGAGTGGGTACAGCCCTATGCCCTGAAGGCACTGCCCGTCGTGCTTGTCTGGCTGAAGCTCTGTTATGAAATCAACACGCGCAGTTATGCAGCCACAGAGCGTCGTTAGTTTCTTCCGCCGTCCGTTCTGGAGCAACTGGCGCACCATCACCGCCGTCTATGCCATCATCCCCATTGTGATGGGTATCCTGAAGTGGCATAAGCCCCACGAAACCTATCAGATATACAAGTCGGTTTTTGTCAACACGCTCCAGCAGTTGCCGCTCTACGACTTCTATCCCTATCTGCATGGCGACTGCAACCACTACGGCCCCATTTTCTTCTACGTCATAGCCCCCTTTGCCATACTGCCCGACACATGGGGCGTGCTGCTTTGGCTCTGTTTCCTTGTCGCCACCTTTTACGTTGCCGTGCGCTACATGCCTATGCAGCGGTGGCAGAAGGTGTTTATGTTCTGGTTCTGTGCCCACGAGGTGATTACCCCCCTCTTTGTTGAGCAGTACGACCTTGCCATGGCCGCCAGCTACCTGCTGACGTTTGCCTGTGTTGAGAAGAAGCAGCCGGTATGGGCCGCCTTCTTTATTGTTCTCGGCATGTTCATCAAGCTTTACGGCGTTATGGGACTGGCCTTCTTCTTCTTTGTCGAGGATAAGCGTAGGTTTATCCTTGCCTGTCTGGGGTGGGCAGCCCTCTTCTTCGTGCTCCCCATGCTTGTAAGCAGTCCGGAGTATGTGGTGCAGCAGTACTTTGGCTGGTACGAGTCGTTGGTGGCCAAGAACACGCAGAACCTGACTGAGGCTTTCAACACCACCAACACGTCGATCCTTGGCATTCCCCGTAAGATAAGCGGCAATACCGAGTATAGCGACCTCTGGCTGATTATCCCCGGCATCTTGCTGTTCCTGTCGCCCTTCCGCCGCAGAGACCAGTTCCGGCATGTCGCCTTCCGCTATGCCATGCTGGCCTCAGCCACCATGTTTGTCACCCTCTTCTCGACAGGCACCGAGAGCTATGGCTACATAGCCCCCATGACCGGCTTCGTGGTATGGTACACCACGGCCCCCTGGCGGCGTGGCCGCTGGGCCCTGGTGCTGCTTGTCTATGCCTTTGTCTTTACCTCACTCTGCACCAGCGACGTGTTCTTCCCGAGGTTCATCTGGAAACAGTGGCTGGAACCATACGCCCTGAAGGCGCTGCCATCGACCATCGTCTGGCTGGTGCTGATGTGGGAGATGAACACCCGCGACTATGCCCCACTAAAACGTTGTAACCATGAACAACAGACTGACGATAGGATTTGACGCGAAACGCCTGGTGCGTAACGGTACAGGACTGGGCAACTACGGCCGCACGCTGGTGAACGACCTTTCGGCGGTGGTGCCCGACGGCTGGCAGCTGCGGCTGTACACCCCCGACCTGGGCCGCGACGACCTGCGCCGGCAGGTCCACGAGTCGGAGCGCCTGCAGTTTGTCACCCCCCGCCACTGTGCGCTGAAGGTGCAGCGCGACCTCTGGCGCATCGGTCCCATCGTGGGCGACCTAAGGCGCGACGGCGTCAGGCTGTACCACGGACTGACGGGCGAACTGCCGCGTGGTCTGCGCCGGGCGGGCTTGCGCTCGGTGGTGACCATCCACGACCTGATATTCATGCGGCACCCGGAGTACTACCATTGGGCCGACACGAAAATCTATACTTGGAAATTCCGCGTGGCCTGCCGCGAGGCCGACCGCATCATTGCCATCAGCGAGCGCACGAAGCAGGACATCATGGAACTGGGCGGCGTGGACGAGAATCGCATAGACGTCATCTACCAGAGCTGTTCGCCACGGTTCCAGACCGCAGCCATACCAGAGCAGGTGGCGAGCACCGCCGGCCGCTACCATCTGCCCCGCCGCTATATGCTCAGCGTGGGGTCGATAGAGGAGCGTAAGAACATGATGCTGGCCGCAGAGGCCCTGCGCTATTTGCCTGACGACCTTCACTTAGTGGCGGTAGGCAGACCTACCGACTATTCGCGGCGGCTGCAGAAGCATATTGAGGGCACGGAGTTGCAGCAGCGCGTACACCTGCTGCACGGCGTTGCCGACGAGGACTTGCAGGTGATGTACCAGGGGGCAGAGGTGTTTGTCTACCCTTCGCGTTACGAAGGGTTTGGCATTCCCGTGATAGAGGCCATCCACAGCGGACTGCCGGTGGTGGCCGCCACCGGCTCGTGCTTAGAGGAGGCAGGCGGTCCCGACTGCCTGTATGTAGACCCTGATGATGCCGAGGGCATGGCAGCGGCCGTGAGACAACTGCTACAGGGTGCCGCCGGGCGTGAAGAGCGCATCGGCAGGAGCCGTGACTACGTGCGCCGCTTTGAGGGCAGTGACGTGGCCTCGCAGGTAATGGACGTTTACCGCCGCGTATTAGAACTTCCAGACAACTTGTAGGTCGAGGTCGGTCTGCTTGGGGCCGCCGATTTCCTGAGGACCGCTGCCGATAGTACTGCGGTCGGTATAGCGTGTGCAGCCCAGTTTGGCCGTTGCCGTAAGGTGGCGGCCAATAGCCGTCTGCATCATCAGGGCCAGTCGCAGTCCCTTGCCGGCGTAGGCGGGGAAGGAGAAGGCGTAGCGCGGTGACGGTTCGTAACAGTAGAGACGGGCGGCGTAGGATTCGGTGTGGAAATAGCCTGCCCTGACGCTAACCTTCAACCGCTGCCAGCCCCCGGTGACGGTCTGGCTGAGCATATAGCCCCTCTCGCCGTCGCTGCTGACACCGTCAGCCTGTGTGGTGCTGACCACGGGGCCGAAGGTACGGGCGACAGACAGGCGGGCGCGATGCTCGGTCTTGGTGGTGAGCGCCGTCTGCTCGTCGTTGTCCTGCTGCCGCAGGCGCAGACGGTAGCGGGCAGAAATTCTCCACGGCTGGTGGTTGTAGGTGACAGACAGCAGGTGGTCGTAGGCCTGCGATGACTGTGATGCCTGGTAACGGGCCCAGGCAAAATAGGCATAGTCGGCGTATGCCTGCAGATGCCAAGCTGCCGTGGGGCGCCAGGTCAGTCCGGCGTAGATGCCGCTCTCGTTCTGCACCCGTCCGCCCTCGCTCATGCTGCGGGCGTAGAGGGCGGTGTAGCGGTAACTGTAGAACCGCTGCAGCAGCATGAGACTCAGCGCGTCGGTGAGGTTGAGGCTGAGGCTGTTGACGGTGGCTAAGGCCCCCTGGCGGTTGACGGCCGTCTCGCCGCTGAGGGCGAAGCGGTGGTGCAGGTAGCCGTAGTCGGCACTGATGTTCACGAAGTCGTTGCCATGGGCATAGTGGCGGCGGTAAAGTGGGGCGGCATCGGGAACGAGGGTACGGCTCAGACGGGTGTAGAGGGCGGTGACACCGGCACGGAGGGCACCGCTGCGGAAGGCCAGATGTGCCCCGGCGTCGGCACTCGCGGTATTGTGTTTCTTGGCAATCTCAGCATCGGTGCGGTGGTAGCCGTCGGTTAGCAGCGTGCGTGCCGTGCCGTCGGCGTTGAGCGTGGCATCAAGGCGGCGGTATGACAGGAAGCCCGTCAGCAGCCAACCGGGTGCCAGACGGACGGTGGCGGCCCCTCCCTGATAGTAGGCTGACGACGAGCGTGAGGCATGAGGGCGCACCGTGCTGGTGCTGCGGCCCAGCTGTTGCAGCATGGCCAGTTTGCCTAAGCCGAAACTGTTGTTGAGCACCAGTCCCATGCCTACTGACAGTTTGTATTTGCCGACGACGGCATTTTCCACCCTTCCCCAGTGCTTCACCTGCAGGTAGTAGCTGTAGAAGTCGTAGCCGGCCTTGTTGGTGCCGGCCAGGAAGGGCTCGCCGGCATCCTGTGCCCCCACCAGGCCCCATCTGACGTGGTCGCCGTAGTTGAAACGGTAGCGCAAGGTATGGCGGTAGGGGTATCCGTGGTAGCCGGCATCGTCGCCCTGGCGTTTGTAGAAGGGTATGCGGGCGTCGGCGGTCAGCTCGTGACGGCCGTATCTCATGATGTCACCCATGGAGGGGAAGTCATTTCGGGCTGTCTCGTCGCCGACGGTGCAGAAGTGGTGGAGCAATGCTATCTGTGTGGGATCCAGTTCACGAATCATGCGCAGTTCGTTCATCGACTTCATCGGGGCGTAGCGGTACAGATATTCCATCAGTGCCTCCACCTGCAGGGCTGTCAGGAATGGCAACTGCTCTAAGTCCTCGCGGGTGGCCGTGTTCAGGTCGATAGGCTCCTGCTCCAACTGGCACAGCAGTTCGTAGGTGTCTTCCCAGCTGTCGGCCTCCATGTCGTCGGCAGTCATCACGCTGGCCAGCATCTCCTCCCACGGCCGCTGTGCCTGACTGTGGACGGTCAGGCATAGCAGGGTGAGGGCAAGGAGCAGCAAGGTCTTCATCTGGCAGAGCAATTTTTGGGTGCAAAAATAAGGTTTTTCGCACAAAATCCCAAATTCTTCTGAAAATACCTTTGTCACTTCAGCATTATTTCGTAATTTTGCCGCTGATATGAGACACTGGCTGATAGTGATACTGATGATGGGTGCCATACAGACTGTGGCACAGGAGTTGACCGCTGAGGATGCGGGCAACCCAACCTTTGTGCCTACAGTGAAGGTGAGCAAGGTGCTGGTCGACGGCGACAGCATACAGTATATGGAGATGTCGAACGTCTACGTCTACCCCGGACTGGAGTTTAAGAACAAACGGCAGCAGGGCTCCTACATGCGACTGGTGAAAAACGTGAAGAAGACGCTGCCGCTGGCCAAGGAGGTGAGGATGATGCTCATTGAGACAGCCGAATATCTGGAGACACTGCCTGACGCCAAGGCCAAGGAGGAGCACATGAAACGGGTGGAGAAGAGCGTTGTACGCGACTATAAGCCCAAGATGAAGAACCTGACCTACTCGCAGGGCAAGCTGCTTATCAAACTGGTGAACCGTGAGTGCAACTCCACGAGCTATGAGGCCATCCAGGCCTTCATGGGTCCGCTGCGTGCCGGCTTCTGGCAAGCCTTTGCCTGGGCCTTCGGTGCCAGTCTGAAGAAAGAGTACGACCCTGAAGGCACCGACCGGCTGACGGAGCGCGTGGTGCTCATGGTTGAGGCCGGACAATTATGACAAACATGAAACTATAACCGTAATAGATATGCAAGAGACAAGACAGAACAAGATAGCACGCCTGCTGCAGAAGGAGCTGAGCGTCATCTTCCAGGAGCAGACCCGCGCCATGCACGGTGTGATGGTGAGCGTTACGCGTACCAAGATTTCGCCCGACCTGAGCATCTGCACGGCCTACCTGAGCATCTTCCCCTCAGAGCGGGGCGAGGAACTGCTGGGCAATATCGAGCAGAACCAGAAGTCGATACGCTACGCCTTGGGCCAGCGGGTGCGTAACCAGTTGCGCATCGTCCCCGAGCTGCGCTTCTTCATTGACGACTCGCTCGACTACATTGACCGCATAGACCAGTTGCTGAAGCAATGAATTTCCCGTTCTACATAGCCCGGCGCTACCTCTTCTCGAAGAAGTCGACACACGCCATCAACGTCATCAGCGGCATCTCCGTGGTGGGGGTGGCCGTGGCAACGATGGCCCTGGTGGTGACGCTTTCGGTATTCAACGGATTCCACGACCTGGTGGCCTCGTTCCTGACCTCGTTCGACCCGCAACTGAAGGTGACACCCGTCAAGGGTAAGACCATCGCTGCCGACGACCCGAAGCTGACGGCCATACGACAGCTGCCACAGGTGGACGTGGCCACGGAGTGTCTGGAAGACCAGGCACTGGCCGTCTATGACGGACGGCAGGCCATGGTCATGGTGAAGGGTGTGGACGACAACTTCGACGAGCTGACGCATATAGGCGAGATACTGATAGGCGAAGGCGAATTCCAGTTGCATGCCGCCGACATGCACTACGGCATCCTCGGCGTCAGACTGGCTGAGAACCTGAAGACTGGCTACACCTACAAGCGGCCGCTGAAAATCTATGCCCCGCGACGTGACGGACAACTCGACATGACAGCCATGGAAGAGTCGTTCATGGAGGACGAGTTGTACTCGCCCGGCGTGCTCTTCAATGTGCGGCAGGCGCGATACGATAAGAACTACATCCTTACCTCGCTGGGCTTTGCCAGCAGGCTCTTTGAGCAGCAGGGCATGATTTCGTCGCTGGAACTGCGACTGAAGCCCGGCAGCGACTTTGAGGGCGTGAAGCGCGAGATGAGGAAGATTGCCGGCGACGATCTGTACGTGAAAGACCGCTTTGAGCAGCAGGACGAGACGTTTAAGATTATGCAGATAGAGAAGCTCATAGCCTATGTCTTCCTGTCGTTCATCCTCGTGGTGGCCAGTTTCAACATCATCGGGTCGCTCTCGATGCTGATTATCGACAAGAAGGACGACGTGGTGACTCTGCGCAACCTGGGAGCCAGCGACAAGCAGATAACCCGTATCTTCCTGTTTGAAGGACGCCTGATTTCGGCCATAGGTGCCGTCATCGGCATAGGCATCGGACTGCTGCTGTGCTGGCTGCAACAAACCTTCGGACTGGTGAAACTCGGCTCCAGTACGGGCTCCTTCGTGGTGAATGCCTACCCCGTGAGCGTGCATCCGGAGGACATCGTCCTGGTGTTCCTGACGGTCATCGTCGTGGGCTTCCTGGCCGTATGGTACCCCGTGCGCTATTTCTCGCGGCGGTTGCTGTAACGTTGACTATAGTGTTCTACATAAATTAATACAGAGTATGGAAAGGAAAAAGAAATTGGTGGTGCTGACAGGTGCCGGCATGTCGGTGGAAAGTGGTTTGAAGACGTTCCGCGATGCTGACGGACTGTGGGAGGAATACCCCGTGGCACAGGTGGCCACCCACGAGGGATGGGAGGCCGATCCTACGCTGGTAACGAACTTCTATAATATGCTGCGGCGCAAGTGCTGGGGCGTGAAACCCAACGAGGGCCACCGCCTGGTGGCTGCCCTTGAGGAGCACTATGACGTGACCGTAGTGACGCAGAACGTAGACAACCTGCATGAACAGGCGGGCTCTACACGGGTGATTCACCTGCATGGAGAACTGATGAAGGTGTGCTCCAGCCGCGATGTCGACGACCCGCGCTATCAGATAACGCTGACGCCCGACAACTGCGAGGTGGAGCCTGGCACAAAGGCTGGCGACGGCTCGCTGCTCCGACCGTTTATCGTCTTCTTCGGCGAGGCCGTGCCCAATATTACCGTGGCAGCCGAAGAGGTGCAGGAGGCCGACATCCTGGTGGTCATCGGCACGTCGCTGAACGTCTATCCCGCTGCCGGACTGCTGCACTATGCACGTCCCTCGGTACCCATCTATCTCATCGACCCGAACCCCATCAGTGCCGGTGCCCGTGTGCAGCAGATACAGAAAGGTGCCTCGGAGGGTATGAAGGAACTGGTGGAGAGATTGAAAATTGAAAATTGATAATTGACAATTGACAATTGGTAATTTATGAGGCGGTTGGTGGCTGGCTGTTGGCTGTTGACGGTGGGGTGTTGGCTGTTGCTCGTTAGCTGTGGTCAGCGGACGGGCGACGGCGTGGCTGGAAAAGCCGTTGCTGAAGAGACAGCCGACTCTGCTGAGGTGCTGATGGAGCGTGTAGACCACTATTATAAAAATGTGATACACGACTCGCTGGCACAACTGGCTCCCGTGGCCATGGACTACTTCAGCCGCCATGATCTGTGGCAGCAGTATTATACCACCTGGTGCCTGCTGGTGAACGATCTGGTGTGGAACGGTCGCATGGAGGAGGGATTCCGGGAGGCACGTAAGATGCACCACGATGCCATTGGCCGGCATAACAGCTTCGGACTGTCTGAGGCCTATACCGCCATGGGCATTGCCTACCACTTCCAGAACAACGACAAGCAGGCCTTCTACTGCTATCAGCAGGCCCTGAAACATTACCCTGCCGATGCCGACCAGTCGGTGAAGCTGAATATCTACAGCTACTACTGTCAGGTGCTGATAGATGCCCGGGAGTTTGATGAGATGGAGCGTGTGCTGGCAGAGTGGGGCGGCTTCCTGAACTGCATGGCATCCGACAAAGACGACGATAGCGAGGGCATGGCGCATAAGTACTTCAGATTTCATAGGGAAAGTTATAAACTGTGCTATGCTCAGAAGAAATACAAGCAGGCATCGGAGGAACTGGACCGGATGCAGCACTTCCTGGATCAGGAGAATGACCGGGAACTGTATGAAGCGCAGGTGGCAGGATTCCGCACACAGCTGGCCATGGCACAGCGCGACTATAATGCCGCCATGACCTGGAGCGATATCGAGATAGACCTCAGCCGCCAGCAGGACTTCAACACCTTCCTCAATGCCCTGCGCCACCGCACGGAGGTGCTGCAGACGCTGGGACGCTATGAGGAGGCACTGATAGCCTACCGCACCTACGACCGCCAGAAAGACTCTATCATCAAGGCCGACAGCCGTCAGCAACTGAACGAGTTGAACAAGCGCTTCGAGGTAGACGAGCTGAAAGCACAGCAGGAGCGTACGCAACTGGAACACGACCGCGAACAGCTGCAGCTGGTGCTGGCCATGGCTGTCATGGTGGTGGCAGGCCTCTTGTTCTTCATCGTCTGGCGTCACCGGGCCTCAAAGCGCCTGCGCAGGGCTCACAGACTGCTGGAGCAGAGCAATGCTGAACTGCAGCAGAGCTATACGCAGCTGAAGGTGGCCAATGCGCGGGCTGAGGAGTCGTCGAAGATGAAGACCAATTTCATCCAGCAGATTTCGCACGAGATACGCACGCCTCTAAACATTCTGAGCGGTTTTACGCAGATAGTGACCACACCCGGCATGGAACTGGACGACGAGGAACGCGCCGACATCAACCGGCAGATAACGGAGAATACCAACCGCATTACCGGTTTGGTGAACAGAATGCTGGAACTGTCGGAGGCTAACAGCCAGGCCGTTATCCTCTGCAACGACGAGGTGCCGGTGTCGCTGATTGCCGTCAGGGCTATCGAAGATTCCGGCATAGAGCGCGCCTTGCATATCCAGTTTAGTCTGGAGATGGGACCGGAGGCAGATGCTACTCAGATGAAAACCAACCAGCGGCAGGCCGCAAGGGCATTGGTACAGCTCTTAGACAACGCCAGGAAGTTCACTAAACAAGGCACGGTTCGGCTCTTGGTAAGCATCGGCCAGGCGGATGTGTGCTTTACCGTTGAGGATACCGGCATTGGTGTGCCCGTCTATGAGGCAGAGCGCATCTTCGGCGAGTTTGTTCAGTTAGACGAGTACTACGACGGCACCGGCATAGGACTGGCCGTGGCCCGCAGCATAGCCCGCCGTATGGGTGGCGACATTGTGCTTGACACCAGCTACCAGCAGGGAGCGCGGTTCGTCATGACCCTGCCGCGATGACAGAAAGGGTGGAAATTATTGCTCTTGTTGCAGAAATTATACAGTTCTTATTCATAAAAACGGCAAAAACAGCATTTTTATACAAAAAGATTTTGCCATGCCGACGATTCTTGTTAATTTTGCAGCTGATTTGCAAAAAGCAGTTTAAACGATATACAATTTATGGCAGAAAATTTGGAAGTGAAGGAGCTGGACCAGGTTGTTGTCCGCTTCTCAGGTGACTCCGGCGATGGCATGCAGCTGGCTGGAAACATCTTTTCTACGGTCAGTGCCACCGTTGGTAACGGCATTTCAACATTCCCCGACTACCCTGCGGACATCCGTGCCCCGCAAGGCTCGCTGACGGGAGTGTCAGGTTTTCAGGTGCATATCGGCGCGGGAAAGGTCTACACCCCTGGCGATAAGTGCGACGTGCTGGTGGCCATGAACGCTGCTGCGCTGAAGACGCAGTACCGTTATGCCAAGCCCGGTGCCACCATCATCATTGATACAGACTCCTTCGGACCGAAGGACCTGGAGAAAGCACAGTTCAAAACAGAGGACTACCTCGGCGAGATGGGCATCGATGCCGACCGCGTCATCCAGTGCCCGCTGTCGACGATAGTGAAGGATTGTCTGGCCGACACAGGCATGGACATGAAGGCTATGATGAAGTGCCGCAACATGTTTGCCCTCGGCCTCGTCTGCTGGCTCTTCGACCGTGACCTGGAACTGGTGAACAACTTCCTCCGTGACAAGTTTGCCAAGAAGCCTGCCATTGCCGAGGCAAACATCAAGGTTATCCAGGCTGGCTATGACTACGGTCACAATACCCACTCGTCGGCCACCAACGTCTACCGTGTGGAGTCGAAGGAGAAGGTGCCTGGACGCTATATGGACATCACGGGTAACAAGGCTACGGCCTATGGTCTGATAGCCGCCGCTGAGAAGGCCGGTCTGAAGCTGTACCTCGGCTCATACCCCATTACCCCGGCTACCGACATCCTGCACGAACTGTCGAAACATAAGTCGTGCGGCGTCATCACCGTACAGTGTGAGGACGAGATTGCAGGCTGCTCGTCGGCCCTCGGAGCCTCGTTCGCCGGCGCCCTGGGCGTGACAAGCACCTCAGGACCTGGCATCTGTCTGAAGAGCGAGGCCATGAACCTGGCTGTCATCATGGAGCTGCCCCTGGTGGTCATCGACGTGCAGCGTGGCGGTCCTGCCACAGGCCTGCCCACGAAGTCGGAGCAGACAGACCTGCTGCAGGCACTCTTCGGCCGTAACGGCGAGAGCCCCATGCCCGTCATTGCCGCCACCAGTCCTACCGACTGCTTCGATGCCGCCTATCAGGCTTCGAAGATGGCTCTGGAGCACATGACCCCCGTGGTGCTGCTCACCGATGCCTTCGTGGCCAACGGCTCTGGCGCCTTCCGCCTGCCTGAGATGGACAAGCTCGATGCTATCAATCCGCCGTACGTGCCCGAGGAGATGAAGGGTCAGTGGACACCCTATATGCGTGCTGAGAACGGTACCCGCTACTGGGCAGTGCCCGGACGTGAGGGCTTCGCACACATCCTCGGCGGACTGGAGAAGGACAACGCCACTGGTGCCATCTCGACGAACCCCGAGAACCACGACCTGATGACGCGCCTGCGCCAGCAGAAGATTGATAACATCCAGGTGCCCGACCTTGAGGTGGAGGGCGACGCCGAGGATGCCGACCTGCTCATCGTAGGCTTCGGCTCTACCTACGGCCATCTGCACTCGGCCATGGACGAGTTGCGCGCTAAGGGCTACAAGGTGGCTCAGGCTCAGTTCAAGTATCTGAACCCGCTGCCGAAGAATGCTGCCGAGGTGCTCTCTAAATATAATAAGGTGGTGGTGGCCGAACAGAATATGGGTCAACTGGCTGCCTACCTGCGCATGAAGGTCGACGGCTTCGTTCCCTACCAGTTCAATCAGGTCAAGGGCCAGCCCTTCGTGGTTGAAGAACTCGTCAATGCGTTCGAAGAGATAATCAAGAAATAATTAAATGAGAACAAAGATTTAAAAGATTTTATAGATTTCGTGATGGCATATACAAGTGGAGCGGAGACACATGAGATAATAGGTGCGGCAATGGCTGTTCACCGTGAACTTGGGTGTGGCTTCACCGAAAAAGTATACCAAGACGCTCTCGAAGTTGAATTACAACGCCGACAGATTCCTTATAAACGCGAATATCCGCTACATGCCACATATAGAGGAGTGGTGCTGAAGTCAGCGTTTGTTCCTGATTTTATATGTTATGAACAAATCATAGTGGAGCTTAAAGCCGTTAAGGAACTGGAGAACATCTTTCGTGCTCAAGCCATGAATTATGCAAAAGTAGCTGGTTGCCAGATTGCCGTACTTTTGAACTTTGGCGAGACTTCATTGAAATATGAGCGTTACAACATTCAGCAAAAATCTTAATCTTCAAAATCTTTTAATCTTTGTAAAAAAAAAAGAAGAAGAATATGAGTTACAGTGCACAAGATTATAAGAAAGGCCAGCCTCGTTGGTGTCCCGGTTGCGGCGATCACTTCTTCCTGGCATCGCTCCATAAGGCTATGGCCGAGATTGGCGTGGCCCCTGAGAATATTGCAGTCATCAGCGGTATCGGCTGTTCGAGCCGTCTGCCGCACTACATGGCTACCTACGGCATGAACACCATCCACGGACGTGCCGCTGCCATCGCTACCGGTGCCAAGGTGGCTAACCCCAATCTGACCGTCTGGCAGGTCAGTGGCGACGGCGACGGCCTGGCCATCGGCGGCAACCATTTCATCCATGCCAACCGCAGGAACATCGACCTGAACATGATACTGCTCAACAACCGCATCTATGGTCTGACAAAGGGCCAGTATTCGCCCACCTCGCCCCGAGGCTTCGTGTCGAAGTCCAGCCCCTACGGCACCGTCGAAGACCCGTTCCGCCCCGCCGAGCTGTGCTTCGGTGCCCGCGGCCATTTCTTTGCCCGCTGCGTGGCTACCGATGCCAAGGGAACCGTTGAGGTGCTGAAGGCTGCCTACGAGCACAAGGGTGCCTCAGTCACTGAGGTGCTGCAGAACTGCGTCATCTTCAACGACCACTGCCACGACGTGGTCTACAACAACGAGGGCCGCAAGAAGAATGCCATCTATGTGCGCCACGGCGAGAAGCTGGTGTTTGGCGAGAACAATGAGTTCGGACTGGTGCAGCAGGGCTTTGGCCTGAAGGTGGTGGAGATAGGCAAGGATGGCTACACGCTGGACGACGTGCTGGTGCATGACGCCCACTGCGAGGACAATACCCTGCAGCTGAAGCTGGCCATGATGACTCCCGAGGACGGATTCCCCATTGCCCTGGGTGTGATTCGCGACGTAGAGGCTCCTACCTACAACGATGCCGTCTATGCACAGTTGGAGGAGGTCAGCAGCCAGAAGAAGTATCACAACTTCGCCGAACTGTTAGAGACTAATGACATCTGGGAGGTGAAATAAACTGCGCACGGCAAACCAGCAGTGTAGCAGGAAAGTCTGAATGGCGCCGTAGTGGCGCTGCATCACAAGGTATCGTTCGCGGAGCGATGCCTTGTGATTTTTTGTGGTGGCACCTTCGTCCAGGTAGTTGGCCACCACCATGTCGGTGCCTTGCAGCGACAGTCCCAGGCGCTCCGTCTCCTGCATGACGCGGATGCACCAGTCGACATCGGCCGAGAAGCGGTAGCGCAGGTCGTACTGCAGGTTCTTCGCAATGTCGGTACGGGCATAGAAAGCCTGATGGCAGACCACCATGCCCTGGCGGAAGGAACGCCATGTCAGGTTCTTGGGCGGCTGCAGACGGCGGTGGTGCAGGAAACGGCCCTCGGCATCGACAATGTCGGTATGGCCGTAGAGCACGCCCGGCAGCTCGTCCGTGGGCAGTTCTGAGAGCCGGCAGCGGTGGGCTATCTGCTCCAGGGTGTCGCTGGCCGGAAAGCTGTCGCCGGCATTCATGAAGACGATGTAGTCGCCAGAGGCCTGTGTCAGTCCCTTGTTCATGGCGTCGTAGATACCATGGTCGGGCTCTGACTGGATGATGACCTGATGGCCTTCGGCCGAAGCGTCCGACTGCTCCTTGTAGGCCATGGCCATGGCCAGTGTGCCGTCTGTTGAGGCCCCGTCAATAATCAGGTGCTCCACATCCTCATAGGTCTGGTGCAGCACGCTGTCGAGTGTGCGCGGGAGCACGCCCTCAGCGTTGTAGGTGATGGTGACAACGGTGAATCGTATCATGGCGCTATAGTTTGTAGTGCTTCAGGGCAAGAGCCTCGTTGTACAACTCAGTGTATTCCAGGGCAACGCTTTGTTGCGAATAGCAGCGTGCCACCTTCATCACAGCTTGACGGCTCAGCGCTTCATAGTCGGCCTCGAAGAGCACCCAGTGGATGCCCTCGGCCAGGTCGGCGGCATCGCGATAGCGGGCAACATAGCCGTTTTTCTGGTGGTCAATCTCTTCAGGTATGCCCCCTACCTTGAAGCCCACGCAGGGCACACCGCAGGCCATCGCCTCCATGATGGTGTTGGGCAGGTTCTCTGACAGTGACGGCAGCACGAACAGGTCTACGGCGTTGTAGATGTCGGCAATGCGCTGCTCGTCGCTGACATAGCCAAGGGGGAATGTCTTGAAGGGCAGTTCTCCGGCCACATCCTCAGCATGGCCGCCGAGGATGGCAATGGCGGTGTTCTCCCTCATGTCGGGATGCTGCTCAGCCAACTGCTTGCAGGCTTCCGTGAGGTAATCCATGCCTTTGTAGCGGTTGGTCACACGCTGCGACACAAACAGTATCAGGCGGCAATCGTTGGGGAGTCCTAATCGTTGGCGCGAGGCGGCCTTCTGCCCTGTTTTGTAGATGCGGGTGTCAATGGGGTTGGGTACACAGGCCGTCTTCTGTCCGCGCAGCAACGCACTCTGCCGGGCCTCTGCCTCTAACCAGCGGCTGCATGCTACGAAGGTGATGCCGTGGTCTTGCAGGATGTTCTGTTTGCGTCGCCAGATGCGAGCGGCAAGGTCGTTGGAAGAGCCGCCGCCAGGCAGGTTCTTACAGTGGTGACAGGCTGTCTTGAACTGGTTACAGCCCAGTGTCAGGTGGCAGATGGCGGTGGCCGGCCACATATCGTGCATGGTCCAGACGACGGGCTTGCCGCTGCCAAGAATCTTACGGATGCCGTTCAGCGATAGCATGCCCTGATTGATCCAGTGCAGATGAATGATGTCGGCCTCACGAAATTCCGGCAGCCGGGTGATGTCGGTGCCGGCATTGGCAATGTCTATCTCAAAGAGACGCTTTTTGTTGAAGTGCAGGTGTAGGAAGATGACGAACCGTTCCCAGAGGAAGGCCCATTGCTGGCGCCACTGTCCCTTGAGCCCCACCACGGTCAGGCTGTCGCTCTGCTTGTCGCGCACCAGCATCTTGGCCTTCACACCGTGGTTGTTCAGCGCGTCCATTAGCCGGCGGGCGGCCACCGCTGCCCCTCCCGTGCGCTCGCTTGTACTTACTATCAGTACCCTCATGGCTCTTCTGGCTTAGTCATCCTGCTTGCCTTTGCTTTTCAGCAGAGGTTCGATGTTCTCGCGCAGCATCTCCTTGTCGAAGGTGAACACATGGCCCAATACGCCCACGGAAAGTGTTTTTTCTTTGTCGCCCAACTTGATGCTGGTAGTGTTTAACACATAGTAGTTGTGCTCCTTCAGTTGGGTATCCAGCAGCAGCTTGACCGTCCTGACAATGACATTCTGACCCACACGTGCAAACAGGTTGGTTCCAAACTTGCTCTGCGACTCTTCCTGTACGTATTCCTCAACCACAGCCAGCATGGCCTCCTTGTGGGCCTCTTTGCTGGGGCATGTCAGTACCATCAGGATGGCCGTGAGCAGCACGATGACTATTGCTAACAGTTTCTTCATACGCTTGTTTTAGTTTGTGTGGGCAAAGATACTTAAAAAAAACGATATAGGCACTGTTTTAGTAAAAAGATTCACTGTTTGCGGACACAATCCTTTGATTTACGTCAAGAACAACGCCGATTTCTGCTTTTTCCATGCAGAAAGTCTTGTATGATTCCAAAAATCGTCGTACCTTTGCACCGTCGAAAGACAAAAGGTTAATAGATTGTTTTAGGTTAGTAGTAATATTTATAGTTTTAGGTTTTTAGTTATTGGTAAAAGAAAGTTTTCAACTGTAGGATAACAGGTGGCCGTCGTGAGACATCCATTTAAACTTTCAAATTTTTAGCTCTTGTGGGCTGAAAATTTCTTTTAGAGAAAAGGATTTTTAGTTAAACATAGGCTTGTTCCGCTGTTGCTCGCGAGAGTTGCAGCGGACTTTTTTTTTGCTGTCTCCGTTCAGAACGGAGAGATGGTGACACCAAAAAGCATGTGAGCCGTCTGCAGGTAGGGGTTGGCGTTCACTTCAGCGAAGACGGGCAAATGCATGACGCCCAGGTCCAGGGTCTTCGTGGCTCGTACGGAGACCATGACACAAGTGGGGCCGTCGGCATAATAGTAGTTCTTCATGCGTTTGGTGCTCTCAGTAGTGGTGCCTTCGCTAATCACATCGAGTTGGCCTGCACTTTCATAGAATGTGCCGCCGACGCCGATGTTCCAGTCAAGTCCGCCCAGTTTGAAGGGGATGTCCAGTTGGGCATAGGAGGAATAGGCCCTTTCACCCGAAATCTTGAAGTCGTTGCCCCAGAAGATGGTGTAGAGTTGCAGACTGCCGTACTGACAGGTGTAGCCTATGTTGGCTTCAAACTGGTGGGCGCCTTTCTTGTCGTAGTGGAAGTAACGGTCGTTCTTGTCGATGCCGCTCACCCAATAGTCAATAACACCAATGTTGAATCCGAATTTTTCGTAACTTAAAGTCACGTCCAGTTCTTTGGCTTCCGACGCTTCCAGGCCTGCATTGCCTTCCAGCTTCAGCTTCAGTCCTTTCCAGCTGATGCTGGCTTCGGGCTGTATGGATATGCCGCCCTTGTCCTGTCCACGCCACACGTAATGGCTCACCACATCGGCAGCGATGTAGGCATCAACCTTGTTGCTGGTCTCCTCCTGTGCATGTGCCTGTGTGAGAGGCGACAGTGCCGCTACGGCCACGATCATTGTTTTCAGAAATTTGTCCATTGTCTTGTTGTTATGATAATTTATTTAAGGTTCGGAGAAAAGCACCTGTATGATGGTCTGGCCAACGGCTTGCAGGGTACCTTTGTCAATGTGTTGCATATCGTCACTAACGGTGTGCCACGTGGGACCAAAGGAGCTGGCCTGGCAGTCCGGGTAGTAGGGGATGATGTCGATACAGGGAATCTTTGCCCGTTCGTTGACGGGCAGGTGGTCGTCAGTAATCATGCCACCCTCCGACTTCGGGAAGAAGCTGCCGTAGCCGATGGTCTCGGCAGCGTTCCACACCCGCTTGACGACGTCGGGGGCATAGGTCATGGAGACACCTTCCTGAAAGAAACGGGTCCCTTGGCCGCCAACCATGTCGAGCAGAATGCCGTAGCGTGCGGTGTAACCTTCACGGTGGAGGTTGGAGGCCCAGTACTGGGCACCTAATGCCCATGTGTCGGCATCGCCCTGCTGGCTCTCTGCCCATTGCGGTGTGCCCCAGTCCTCTGCGTCGAAGCAGATGAAGTCAACGCCGATGCCCAGCGTGTCGGTAGCCAGCAGGCGGGCTGTCTCCAGCATGACGGCCACCCCGGAGGCGCCGTCGTTGGCCGCCATTACCGGCTGGCGGTGGTTAGCCTCGTCAGGGTCGTTATCAGCCCAGGGGCGGCTGTCCCAGTGGGCGCAGAGCAGGATGCGCTCCTTTTGTTGCGGCTTATAGGCGGCAATGATGTTGGTGCTCTTCAGCTGCGTGCCGTCGTAGCCTTTCAGGCTGGCCTGCTGCAGTGTCACGTCCATGCCGTATTGTCTGAACTTGTCGGCAATCCACTGTGCGCAGCGCTCATGGGCCTCGCTGTTCATGATACGCGGGCCGAACGCGCACTGCTGCTCACAGAACCTGTAGGCAGAGTCGGCTATGAAGGCCGGTCCTACGGGCGTGGCCTGCACCGCTTGTTCCGTACTGGTCTTCTTGCTGCCGCCGCATGCCAGTAGCAGCATGGCGGTCATCAGTAAAAGGCAATTTTTCATGTTTTCAATCTCTCATCTTCTGAACTTGTGACATGACGCGCAGGAAGTTTCCGCCCCAGATTTTCTGGATGTCGCGCTCGCTGTAATGGCGGGCCAGAAGCTGGCGTGTAAACTGCAATAGCTCTGACGAGTCGCGCAGACCGCAGATACCGCCGTCGCCGTCGAAGTCGGTGCCAAGCCCCACATGGTCGATGCCCATGACGCTGATGGCATGCTCCAGATGGGCGATGGCATCGAGGATGGTGGCGTCGCCGTCCTTCACTAAGAAGCCGTTATAGAGTGTCACCTGCATGACGCCCCCGTGGGCTGCCAGACGGAGCATCTGATCGTCGGTGAGGTTTCGCGGGTGGTCGCAGAGAGCACGGCAGCTGGAGTGGCTGCAGACGATGGGTGTCTGGCTGATGTCCAGTGCATCGTAGAATGATTTCTCGGCAGCATGGCTCAGGTCGACCATGAGTCCGAGGCGGTTCATCTCGCGGATGACCTGTTCGCCGAAGCGGCTGACACCCCCGTGGGTGTTGCATCCGCGGGCAGAGTCGCACAGGTCGTTGTCGCCATTATGGCACAGGGTGATATAGACCACGCCGCGGTTGGCAAAGTGCTGCACGTTCTGCAGCAGTCCGCCTAAGGCCAGTCCGTTCTCTATGCCGAGCATGATGCTCTTCTTGCCCTGGCGCTTGTTCTCGTACAGGTCGCCGGGGGTGCGGGCCAGTGCAATATAGTCGGCATTGGCGTTGACAATCTCTTCTATCTTGTCGAAGATGAGGTCGGCGTATTCTGTCGGCGTCGTTACGTCGAAGTCAACTTTCGAAGAGAAGGTCTCGCCAATCTTAGGCTGCGGCAGGTAGCTCACCATGATGGTGGCATCCTGGCGTCCCTCGGTCATCTTGTGCAGGTCGACGAGGATACGCGGGTCGCGCTGGTCGAAGTGGATGCCTTGTGGAAACAGCATCGGTGTGTCGCAGTGGGTGTCGAGTGTCAGCACGCGGTTGTGCAGTTCCTGTGCCTGGCGGTAGGCCTTGGCCTCGCCGATGAGCCATCTGAACAGAGGCTGGCTGTCGTCGCCCATGCATTCTGGGTGCCACTGTACGCCAATAATGCTCTTCATCTCCGTGCTCTCCATGGCTTCTACCGTACCGTCCTTGGCCCTGGCAGTAATGCGGAACAGGCTGCCTGGCTCGCTGACGGCCTGGTGGTGGAAGGAGTTGACGTAGAGTGTCTGTTGGCTGAAGATGGTCTCAAGCAGACTGCCAGCCTCGATGTCGACGGTATGGGTAGGCTCAGAGCGGTCGGCATCCTGTGAGTGCTTTACGGTGGTAGCCTCGATGTCCTGACACACCTTCCCCCCGAGAGCCACGGCCAGTGTCTGTATGCCGCGGCAGATACCGAGGATGGGCATCTGCCGGTTGTAGGCCAGGCGGGTAATGAGCAGTTCGGGCAAGTCGCGCTCTTGGTTAATGCCATGCAGTCCTGGCACGGGCTCTTCGCCGCACCAGAGGGGGTTGATGTCGCTTCCGCCGCTCAGCAGGAGGGCATCTATATGGTCAAGGGTGCCCATCAGCACGTCCTTGTCTGTCGAAGGGAGAATGACGAGCGGTGTACCGCCGGCGCGTATGACCGAGTCATAGTAGCCCCGTCCCAGCTTGCAGGTCAGGTCCTCGTAATTGCCGGTGATGCCAATGACGGGCTGTCGACTGGCAGCGGGGAAATGCGCATAAACCTGGTTAAGGGTGGCTTGCAGGTCAAAGTGCCTCATCATTCTTTACCTCTATTTCGCGCTTGATACTCTGTTCCAGTGATATGAGTGTCTCTGTGGATACCACACCGTGGATGCCCTGCAGCTTGCCGTTGAGCAGTTCCATCAGCTGCTCGTTGTCGCGGGCGTAGAGTTTCACCAGCATGGTGTAGGGGCCTGTGGTGAAGTGGCATTCTACCACCTCAGGAATATGCTGCAGCTCTTCGACCACGTTTTTATACATAGAGCCTTTCTCCAGGCTGATGCCCACGTAGGTGCAGGTGGAGTAGCCCAGACTTTTCGGATTCACGTCGAAGCCGCTGCCGGTGATGACGCCGGCCTCAATAAGGTGTTGTACGCGCTGGTGGATAGCAGCTCGCGACACGTTGCACTCGGCAGCCACATCCTTGAACGGTATGCGTGCGTTCTTTGACAAGATGCTTAGGATTTTCTTGTCCAGATTGTCAATTTTTTCCATGAATTCTCTGGTTATGTTACAATTTGTCAGCAAAAGTAAGCATTTAAACTGAATTATGCAACAAAAACGGTGGAAAAAATAAAAAAGTGTGCCACAATTGTGGCACACTTGTCAGAATTTCATTATTTCTTGCCTTTCCTGGCAGGCTTCTTCCCCTTGGCTTTGGCAGGGGCGGCTTTGGCTGCCTCTTCTGCCTTGTCGCTGACAATGCTCACCAGCTCTACATCGAAAATCAGGGCCGAGTAGGGCTTGATGCTGCCGGTGTTACGCTCGCCGTAGGCCAGCTGCTGGGGAATGTACAGCTGCCACTTCGACCCCACGGGCATCATCGTCAGAGCCTCTGTCCAGCCCTTGATAACCTGGTCGGGACGGAACTCGGCGGGCTTGTCACCATGCTTGGCTGAGGCGTCGAAGACGGTGCCGTCAATCAGGCGGCCTTCGTAGTTCACCTGTACCTTATCAGTCATCTGCGGCACCTGACCCTCGCCCTTGACCAGCACCTTATACTGAAGGCCGCTGGCCGTGGTGATGACGCTGTCCTTGGTGGCGTTCTCCTTCAGGAACTGTTCGCCGGCACGGCGGTTCGGACCCCACAGCTTCTCCTCCTTGGCCTTCTTGTCGGCTTCCTGCTTCTGCTTGAAGTAGGTTTCGGCGTCGGCCACTTTGAAGTGGGTGGTGTCCTGCTTCAGGGCATCGGTGAAACCGCGGTACAGCAGGTCGGCCTCGATGGAGTCGGGCGTGTCCTTGAACTCATTGGTAATGCCGGGTATCATACGGGTCTTCACCTGGTTGGCAATCTCAACGCCGGCAATACGGGCCTTGGCTTCGGGATTGTCACCGGCCTTGATGGTCTCCTCGAACGACTTCAGGAAGATGGCAATCTGAGCCGTGTCGATGCCGTGCTGCTGCTTCAGGAAAGGCAGCAGACCATTGGTAATAGACATGCCGGCAGCATAACTCACAGAGTCAGAGCTGCTCTTCAGTTCAACGGGAAGCACCACGGGTGCTTCCTCTACCTCTTTCTTCTTTTTCTTCTTTGCATCAACTGTGCAAAAAGAAGCACTCGCCACGACGGCGAGTGCTAAAAGGATGACCTTCTTCATGATTACTTAGCGGGGTTTACCTCTAACAGTTCAATCTTGAATTTCAGCACAGAGAAGGGCTTGATGATACCCTGCTGACGCTCAGCGTAAGCCAGTTCCTGAGGAATGTAAACCTCCCAGATAGAGCCGGCAGGCATCTTGGTCATGGCATCGGTCCAGCCCTTGATGGTCTGGTTGCAGCGCAGCTTGATGGGCTCGCCGCGCTTGTAAGAGCTGTCGAATACAGAGTCGTTGAGCAGACGGCCCTCATAGTGGCACTTCACCAGTGAGGTGTCGGCAGGAATGGCACCGGTGCCCTCCTTGATGATACGATACTGTACGCCGCTGGGCAGAGTGACCACGCCTTCCTTCTTGCCGTTCTCAGCCAGGAACTTCTCGCCCTCGGCCTTGTTCTCGCCGTAGGTCTTCTCCAGCACGCGGGCCTTGATCTCACGCATCTTGGTCTGGGCTACTGTCTGAGCCTGCTCCATAGTCATGATACCCTGCTTGCCGGTGGTGCCGCTGATAAAGCCGGCCATGAAGTTCTTCATAGAGATGGTCTGGGTAGAGTCATCGCCAAACACTTCCTGGTTGATGCCCTTCATCATCTGGTTGGCAATCTGCTGGCCAATCTGGATGCCGGCATAGTAAGCTGCCTTCTTCTTGTTGTCGCCAGCGTTGGCACCCTCGGTCAGACCCTTGATAAACTCACCCATGTAGGTGGTGTCCATGCCGACGCGGTCAACGAGATATTCCTTCAGACCCTGAGTCTGAGCCATACCAACGGCGTAGCTCATCGAGTCGACATCGCTCTTCAGGCTGGCCTTCGGAGCACCGTTGTTGCATGCTGTGAAACCAGCAGCTACGATAGCCATAGCGGCTACGATAGATAATTTTTTCATTTCTTTTTTTTGTTATTTGTCGTTGTTACGTTATTACATTATATCTTTATGACGTTATTACATCACCTGAATCAGTTCAACGTCGAAAATAAGCGCTGCGAAGGGGGGAATGGAGGCACCGGCACCACCCTCGCCGTATGCCAGGCGGTAGGGGATGAAGAAACGGTACTTGGCTCCCTCCTGCATCAGCTGCAGGCCCTCTGTCCAGCCGGCAATCACCTGCTGCAGGGGGAAAGTGGCGGGCTCGCCGCGCTGCACGCTGCTGTCAAACACGGTGCCGTCGATGAGGAAACCTTCATAGTGGCATTTCACGGTGTCCTTGGCCGACGGCTTCTTGCCGTTGCCTTCTTTCAGCACCTGGTACTGCAGACCGCTGGGCAGTGTGATGATACCGTCTTTCTTGGCATTTTCGGCCAGGTATTTCTCGCCGGCCTCCTTATGGACCTTGCCTGCCTCAGCACGCTGGGCATTCATGGCCTTCTCTTTTTCTGCAAAATACTCCTGCACAATCTGCTGTGCGTCGCGGTGCTGAACTTTCAGTTCGCTGCCGCTGATGACGTCCTTGATGGCCTGTGCAAAATCGTCGATGTTCAGGTCCTGGGCACCCATTTGTGCCAGTTGCTGACCAATGCCCAAACCTAAGGCGTAACTTACTTTATCCATGCTTTCTTAATAATAATAATGTGTAATTCTCAAAAATCGGCGCAAAGTTACTCATTTTCTTTCATTTAACGTCCATATTTGCAAATTTTCACTTATTTTAGCGCACCTTGTACCTATATTATATAGAAAATAAGTAGCACCTCTAGCACCCGACACTTATCTCTTTGAGAATCAGGCCCCTCCGAACGTGGCGACCTAACACCTATCTAACACCCAAGGTAGCACCCGGAATGTCTCCCGGCCTCTGACAAAAATTTCTACACTGGATTTTTTCGTCAGAGGCCGGGATTTTTTGCTGTCCAGCCTGAACGCTGAAATATCACTTCTGTGGCTGTGGGTGCTACCTCGGGTGTGACTTAGGTGCTACTTGGCTGGCGTTGAAAGGTGTTGAAAATCAAGTAGATAAGTTTCGGGTGCTAGAGGTGCTACTTATTTTTTGCTTACCCTAGGACGATGTTCTCTACTTCGACGGGCTCATGCAGGAAAATTTGTGCCGACTCCTTGAACTTTTCCGGATTCTCAGTCGTCAGATAGCGGACGCTGTGGCCCCGGGAACATTTCTGCTCAATGGCGGGATGCTTTTCGAAGTAGCATTGCAGGCTGTCGGCCACATACTCGCCCTGCGGGATGACACGCACACCGGCCGGCAGATATTTCAGAATCTTGGGCATCAGCAGCGGGTAGTGGGTGCAGCCCAGGATGAGGGCATCTATCTGAGGGTCCAGATGCATAATCTGGTCAATGCGCTTCTTCACAAAGTAGTCGGCACCGGGAGAGTCGGCCTCGTTGTATTCTACCAGCGGCACCCAGAAAGGGCAGGCAACGCCTGAAACGGTAATGTCGGGCCACAGTTTTTGGATTTCCAGATTGTAGCTTTCGCTCTTGATAGTTCCTTCCGTGGCCAGGACCCCCACATGGCGGCTTGCCGTGAGCTGTCCGATGATCTCGGCGGTGGGGCGTATGATGCCAAGCACACGGCGCTCAGGGTCCCACTGTGGCAGGTCGTGCTGCTGGATGGTACGCAAGGCTTTGGCCGATGCCGTGTTGCAGCCTAAGATAACCAGATGGCACCCCATCTCGAAGAGCCGCTGTACGGCCTGGCGTGTAAACTCGTACACCACATCGAACGAGCGCGGTCCGTAAGGTGCCCGTGCGTTGTCGCCCAGATAGAGATAGTCGTACTGGGGCATCAGCTGGCGTATGCCATGCAAGATGGTCAGTCCACCATAGCCGCTGTCGAAGACGCCGATGGGACCCGGTAGTGACTGGAGTCCATGAACCATGTCCTATTGTTTGTTTGTCAGTTGTTCAATGACCTTTTCACTGATGTCTTCACCCATCTCGGGGTTGATGAAGGGCACGGCGTTGGCATCGGTGTTGAGGATAAAAGCATAGCCGTTTTGGCGACCGACGGCGGCCAGGGCCTCTGCCAGCCGGGCTTTCAGCGGCGCCATTGCATCGGCTTCGGCTTTCTGCAACAGCTGCCTGCTCTCAGCCTTGAAGGCAATGTTACGCTCTAACAGTTCCTTCAACTCAGTCTGTCGCTTACGGAGAATGGTCTCGGGAAAGTCGCGCTGACCCTCTAAAAACTCCTCGTACTTCAGGTTGAAGTCCTGCTCCACCCGCTTCAACTCGGCCTCATACTGTGCCCGCATTTCTGCCATCGTCGTCTGCACCAGGGCGTAGCCGGGCATGTTCACCAGGATGCTGTCGTAGCTGAGATAGCCGTAGCGGAACACCCGTGTGCTGTCCTGCCCATGCACAACAGCCATGCAGGCGCAGCAGCATATCAATAGTATCAGTCTTTTCATATCGTCTGTTAGTTTACTCTTGATTAATCGCCTGCAAAGTTACAAAACAATCTGCATACCACCAAAGCACCGCCTTTCTTTTAGCATCTTTTTTGTGTATTTTCATCTGTGCCCGCATTTGTCACTCCCCAAAAAAAGAGGGTGCAAAAATGGATGCACCCTCTTTATCTCGTCAGAACTGTCGGCTGTTTACTTCAGTCCGAGCTTCTGCTTCACCTGAGCGGTGACGTCGGTAGACAGGGTGGTGCTGATGTACGGGATGCCGGCACCCATCTCCATGACATAGACGTAGCCGCCAGCCTGGCCGACAGCCTTGATAGCGTCGAGCACCTTGGTGGTGATGGCCTGCATCTTCTCCTGCTGAGCCTTGGCAAGGGCCTGCTGGTTGTCCTGATAGCTCTGCTGAATCTTCTGGTACATGTCCTGCAGTTCCTGCTGGCGGCGCTGCTTGATGTTGTCGGGCAGGGTGGCCTGCTCCTTCTCGAAAGCCTCGCCCTTCTTCTGCAGTTCGTCCTGCATCGACTTCAGGTCGGCCTCATACTGGCTGGTCAGAGCTTCAATCTCGGTCTTGGCCTTGTTGTATTCTGGCATGGCCTGGATAATCTCCTGGGTGTTCACGTGGCCGAACTTGGCCTGTGCGTTGGCGGTGGTGAAACCGCAGATGGCGCAGATAGCGCAGATGATAAACTTTTTCATTTTTGCTTTATTTTTTTGGGGTTGTTTTTTTGATGGGGCTCATGGGGCTCATGGGGCTTATGGGGCTTATGAGCCTTATGGGTTAGTGGGAATAGCCTAGCTTCTGCAGCACCTCGTTGCTGATGTCAATCTTCGGCGAACCGAAGATGATGCCGCTGTCGCTGGCGCGGTCTAACACTAGCTGGTAGCCGCGCAGGTCGCTGATATCCTTGATGGCGTTGTAGATCTCGTCCTGGATGGGCGACATCAGCGAGGTGCGCTTCTTGAAGAGCTCACCCTCTGGTCCGAAGTACTTACGCTTCAGTTCAGCGGCCTGTTTCTCTTTCTCCATGATGGCGTCCTGCTTCGCCTTCTTCTGTTCGGCCGACAGGAACACCAGCTCGTTCTGGTAGTTCTTGTACAGGGTCTGGGCCTCCGTGGTGAGGGCGTCCACCTCTGCCTGCCATTTCTTCGATACCTGCGCCAGTTGCTCGTTGGCACGCTCATAGGCCGGCACGTTCTTCAGGATATAGTCTATGTCTACCAGGGCAAACTTCTGCGCCCTTACAGGGCTAATGAATAATGAACAATGAATAATGAATAATGCCATCAGCATGATCCATCTTGTGCTCATTATTCCCTTATCAATCCTATTTAATCTCATATTCCCAAAACGTTATTTGTTATTTTTATTCTTTATTCATTATTCATTATTCATTAGGGCGAAGCCCGCTTAGAACTCCTGACCCAGCACGAAGTGGAACTGGCTGCCGCCCTTGTTCCAACCGCCGCTGGTGTACACCTTGTCGAAGCCGTAGGCCCAGTCGATACCCATCAGACCCACCATAGGCAGGAAGATGCGCACACCAAGACCGGCCGATTTCTTCAGGTTGAAGGGGTTGATCTTCTTCAGGTCGGCCCAGGCGTTACCGCCCTCTAAGAAGCCGAGACCGTAGATGGTGGTGTTGCCCAGCATGAAGGGATAGCGCAGCTCCAGTGTGAAGCGGTCGTAGGCGTAGGCATTGTTCGACGTGCGGCGACCCGTCGACTCAGTGTAGGCTGCCGACGTGGAGATAGAGCCGTTGTCATAGCCGCGCAGACCGACGGTCTCTTCAGCATAGCTGTAGCTGTAGCCACTCATGCCGTCGCCACCGACATAGAAGGTCTCGAAAGGCGACTTCTTGTCGCTGTTATAGGAGCCTAATAGGCCCATCTCTACACGGGTCATCAGCACGAAGCATTTCTGTCCGCCTGTAAGGGCTGTGTAGGTGCGCGACTTGAACTTCCACTTGTGGTATTCAATCCACCGGTACATGTCCTGTAGTTCCTTGTCGTAGTTGGCTGATGTGGAGTTGAGGGCCAGGTTGGCATAGTCCTTGCCGTCGAAGAGTGACCAGGGCGGCGTCATCGTCAGCGAGAGCAGGAACTCAGAGCCACGGCGCGGGAACAACTGGTTGTCGGTAGATGTACGCGACAGCGTCAGACCGAGGTTCAGGTTGTTACAGTTACCGTTGGAGATATAGAAGTAGTTCCAGTCGCGCAGCATGTAGCGGGTGTAGCCGAGAGTGGCCATGAACTGGAAGTAGTCATCGGGCCAGCGCAGACGCTTACCCCAGCCGACGGTGGCACCAAACATGCGGATGTTCTTGTCGTCGTCGAGCATCGACTCGTAGTTGTAGGCATAGTTGTTGTAGGTGCCGTAGCCGTAGCCATAGCCGTAGCTATAGAGACTGTTGTAGAGGCTGTTGTTGCGATAGTAGCTGGAGATGTCCGACTGCTTAGAGTAGAACAGACTGACACTGAATGAGTTGGGGCGCTTGTTGCCGAACCATCCCGTGGAGTAGCTCGTAGAAATCTGGCTGTAGTAGGAGCCGTTGGTCTGGAAGTTGATGCCCAGCTGCTCGCCGTCGCCGATAGGCATCAGTCCGCGGTGCATCTTGTTCTTGCCGAAGAGGTTGCGCATGGAGAAGTTGTTCAGCTTCAGACCGATACGTCCGATGACACCCGTCTGTCCCCAGCCTAATGAGAACTCAATCTGGTCGTTTGACTTCTGCTGTAGCTGCCAGTTGATGTCAACGGTGCCGTCCTCGTAGTTGGGCTTGACGTCGGGGTTCACTGATTCGGGGTCGAAGTGTCCCATAGAGGCGATATCGCGGGCAGAGCGCTGCAGGGCCTCTTTTGAGAAGAGGTCGCCGGGCTTGGTACGCAGTTCGCGGCGCACCACCTCTTCATACAGACGGTCGTTGCCATAGATGCGGACATGGCTCAGGTGAGCCTGCTGCCCCTCAAAGATGCGCATCTCAAGGTCGATGCTGTCGCCGACGATGTTCACCTCCGTAGGCTGCAGGTTATAGAAGAGGTAGCCGTTGTTCCAATAGTAGTTGCCCACGGCATCTTCGTCTTCCGACAGTCGCTTCTGCAGCAGCCGCTGGTTGTAGACGTCGCCCTTCTTCATGCCAAGCACGCGGCTCAGGTAGTCGGTGGTGGCCACGGTGTTACCCACCCAGGTGATGTTGCGGATGTAGTATTTCTGGCCTTCCTCCACCTTGACCAGGATGTTGACGTGCTTCTCATCGTGATTCCATACGGAGTCTTCCACGATGGTCATGTCGCGATAGCCCAGTTCGTTGTATTTGTCAATCAGGGCCTCTTTGGCCTCCTTGTAGCGCTCGTCGGTAAACTTCTTGGCTTTGAACATCTGCGACAGTTTGCCGGCTTCGTGAATCTTGCCGAAGGCACCTTTCGTGAAGAGCGTACCCTTGATTTGCTGTGTTTTCAGCTGCTCATTGCCCTCAAAGATGAGGTGGCGCACCTTCATCTTGGACTTCTTGTCGACATGGACATCGAGGATGACCTGCTGCTTGCCGCCCGTCACGTCGTCGCGCTGCATGATGTCGATTTCGGCATTTTTGTAGCCCTTTTCATCGAAGTATCTTTTTGCCAGGATTTTGGCACGGTCAATCATGTTGGGCGTAATCTGGCTGCCCTTCATGATGCCCAGCTTGGCCTCCATGTCCTCGCGTTCCGACTTCTTCAGACCGTAATAGTTGATGGTGCTGATACGTGGGCGCATGGCCAGGTGGATACACAGGTAGATTTTTGAACCTACCAGTGAGTCGGCCGTAATCTGTACCTTTGAGAACAGACCGTTCTTCCAGTAGCGTTTCACTGCTTCGGTAATCTCTTGTCCGGGTACGTCAATCTGTTGCCCTACAGAGAGTCCTGAGAGTCCTGTCAGCACGTAGTCTTCGTAGCCATCAACGCCTTTGACGGTCAGGCCGCCAATCACACAGGAGCGTGGTGTTCCGGCGTATGAGATGTCGGGATTCACTATCTTGTCCTGGGCGAAGAGTGTTAGAGGCAGGAAAAACAAAAAGACCCACCCCCAACCTCTCCTTGTATGGAGGGGAGTGGTTACATTGCTTTTTATGTTCAAGATATTTCCTATATTAATATGTTTCATTATCATGCTCAGGGTAACTATTCCCCCACCTACAGGGAGGGGTTAGGGGTGGGTCTTTTCTTCGTTTTCCACTTGTTCTTCTGTTTTCCCGAAACGGCGCTGGCGGCGCTGGTAGTCGGCAATGGCCTGATGTAGGCAGGCTTCATCGAAGTCGGGCCAGTAGGTGTCGCAGAAATACAGTTCTGAGTAGGCTATCTGCCACAGCAGGTAGTTGGAGATGCGCAGTTCGCCACCCGTGCGGATAAGCAGTTCGGGGTCGGGCATAAACCGGGTTGCCAGATGCAGGCTGACGGTATGCTCGTCTATCTGGCTGATGCTGCCGTCTTTGGCTGCTGCTGCAATCTGGCGTACAGCCTCCGTTATTTCCCAGCGGCTGCTGTAGCTCAGTGCCACCACCATTGTCATGGCTGAGTTGGCGGCCGTATGTTCTTCTGTCTCATGCAGTTTCTGCCGCACATTGTCAGGCAGGCGCCCCAGGTCGCCAATGACGCGGAACCGTACGTTGTTCTTCATGAATATCTGGTCCTCCAGCGATGTGAGCACCAGTCCCATCAGGGCTGAGATCTCATCGGCGGGGCGGTTCCAGTTCTCTGTCGAGAATGTATATAGCGTCAGATACTTTACGCCTAAGCGGGTACATTCTGAGGTGATGCGACGCACGGCCTCGACGCCGGCCTGGTGGCCAAAGCTGCGCTCTTTGCCTCGCTCGGTTGCCCAGCGCCCGTTGCCGTCCATGATGATGGCAATGTGCTCCGGGATGCGTGTCATATCCAGTGTTTGGCTAGTCTCTGTCATTATTACAAGTTTTACATTTTGCCCATATATCGTAAGTCAGTGTCACCTGTAGTGCACTGTAGCAGTCGGTGTTCTTGAACAGCCCGCTGCTCTTGATGCCTAAGGGGTCGGCCACACCGTCCAGGTGGTCGCTGCCAGAGAAGTGCATCATCCACTCGACAGTGAGGTTCAGACGTTCGGCCATTTTGTATTTCACGCCCAGACCAAGCGGTATGTTGGCTGTCAGCACACTTGGCTTGGCGCTGGCGTGTGTGGCGCCCAGGCCAAAGGCAATGAACGGTGCGAAAGGCTTGGCGCCGTGGTATTCCAGGCCGGTGCCATAGGCCCAGAAGTTATATTCGAAGCGCAGGCCGACGTCAAGCAGTCCATGACTGAATGTGGCTGGCAGTGCCTCTTGTCCAGGGAACCACGTGCCGGCATCGGTTATTGAGCCTTTCAGCTGTCCGTAGCTGATGCTCAGCGTGCAGGCCATGCGTGGGTTGCTGCGGTACTTAGCCGTCAGCGTGCCCATGGGCTGCAGGCTGCCTGTCAGGCTTCCGTTGTAGTCGCCCAGGTAGTTTACCAGACCGCCGCCGGCACCTATCTCCATTCTGTACTCCGGCTCGTCCTGTGCTTTGGCAAGGACGGCGCATGCGAGCATCAGTATCCAGACCAGTGCGCTCCGCATAGGCTCTATTTTGATATCTCTCCTCTCCACGCCTTGCCACTGGCAGGGTCTGCCAGCCAGAGGTTGCCGTCGTCGTCGACAGCAGCCTTGTAGCCTGTGGTGGCTGAAAAGCCTGCGGGGTAGGTGTAACCCGACGAGGTCTTCCATGTGATACCCTGGTCGCGGCTGATGTATATCTTCCGGTCGCTGCCGAAGGCCAGTACGCTCTCGTTATAGTACACCAGCGACACATAGTCCATGCGCGGCAGGTAGTAGGGGTTGTCTTCTGCCAGCGGCATGTAGACCCACTGGCCGTCCTTGTCGTAGTCGGCCAGTTTGCGCCATATTGTCATGGCACTGTTGTTCTGGTCGCTCTGGCCTACCAGCAGCACATAGTCTGTCAGGAGGTCAAGCACCCATGTCGTGCTGGCCAGCCCGGCGGTAGGCAGTAGGGAGTGGTCAGAGTCCAGCTTATCGGCTTTCCATGTCTTGCCGCCGTCTTCCGACTCCATCAGGATGCCGCTGTTGCTCATGGCGTACGCCTCAACGTAGCTCTTGCAGAGATAGGTCAGTCCGGCAGCCTCTGCGGCCTTGCGCAAGTCAGCATCCTCGTCTTTGGGGAAGTCGGCAGCGTTGGCTTCTGTCCACTGGAACACGCCAGCGGCCTGCCGGCGTATGTTCAGGCTCACGGTATAGTCGCGGCTGCTGGTGCCGTCGGAAGAGAATACGCGGAAGATGCGTGGCTGGCTGAAGTTCACGGAGTCTGAGCCAGAGTTGAAGTAGTGTAGCGTGTCGCTCGTCATCGACTTCAGGTAGACGGTACCGTTGTTGGCGGTTGTCACGGTGCAGACGACATGAGCGGCGTCTGTCCCCATCAGCAGTGAATCGCTATTATAGATAGTGTGGTTCAACTGGTCGATGCTCATCTTATAGGAGTTGGCCGAATAGGTAGCCTTGTAAACCGTGTCCTTGCCCGCTTTTGTGGTGGCATGCAGGTATCTGTTCAAGGTTCCCAGCGTGAAGGTCTTGATGGCAGTATCATTGTAGGTTGTCGAGGTGTTGTCGTCTGAGTTTAGACATGAAGTCAACATCAAAGCGACCGCGAGCAGCCCGCAGAATGTCTGAAAAATCTTTTTCATTGAATATCCAATTTCAAATTTGGGTGCAAATTTACTCACATTTCTGCAAAAAACGGCCATTTTCACCTTATTATTCTTTAAAATAACGATAAAATACGTGTTTTTAAGTTAGTTTTAGTTTTCTTTAAAAAAAGAGTGCGGTATGAATCACTCACTCCGCACTCTCTTAACGTACGTTGGTCTGTGTCAGCGTATAGATGCTTAACAGAGTAGCCACTGCTACCGATGCCAACATTACCGTTGTTTGAAAATCTAATAACATAATCTTTACCTTAAATATATAAACTACTAACCTAATGAATAACGACGCAATCATCACGATTGCTTTTGCAAAGGTACGCCTTTTTGGCCACTCATGCAATAAAACAGGGGCGGTTTCGTGAGAAACCGCCCCCTATTTTGATGTAGGTCAATCTGTTTAGAGCTTCGGACCAGCCTCGACCAGAGCCTTACCAGCCTCGTTACCCTCGTACTTCTTGAAGTTCTTGATGAAGCGGGCAGCCAGATCCTTGGCCTTCTCCTCCCACTCGTCGCGGTTCTGGTAGGTGTCGCGAGGATCGAGAATGCCCCATGCAACGCCGTTGAGCTGTGTGGGAACCTCGAAGTCGAAGTAAGGAATCTTCTTGGTGGGAGCGTTCAGGATGTCACCACCCAGGATGGCGTCGATGATACCGCGTGTATCCTTAATAGAGATACGCTTGCCAGTACCGTTCCAACCGGTGTTCACCAGGTAAGCCTTGGCACCGCTCTTCTCCATCTTCTTCACCAGCTCCTCAGCATACTTGGTGGGGTGCAGCTCAAGGAAGGCCTGGCCGAAGCAGGCACTGAAGGTAGGTGTGGGCTCGGTGATGCCGCGCTCTGTACCAGCCAGCTTAGCTGTGAAGCCAGAGAGGAAGTAGTACTTCGTCTGCTCGGGAGTCAGGATAGATACCGGGGGCAGCACGCCGAATGCGTCGGCAGAGAGGAAGATGACGTTCTTAGCCTCGGGACCGGCGCTCTTGCCGTTCACCTTCTGGGCAATCTTCTCAATGTGGTTGATGGGGTAGCTGACGCGGGTGTTCTCGGTCACGCTCTTATCGGCGAAGTCAATCTTGCCAGCCTCGTCAACGGTGACGTTCTCCAGCAGGGCGTCGCGGCGGATAGCGTTGTAGATGTCGGGCTCGCTCTCCTTGTCGAGGTTGATAACCTTGGCGTAGCAGCCGCCCTCGAAGTTGAACACACCCTCGTCGTCCCATCCGTGCTCGTCGTCACCGATGAGCAGACGCTTCGGGTCGGTAGACAGCGTGGTCTTACCGGTACCACTGAGACCGAAGAAGATAGCGGTGTTCTTACCCTCCATGTCGGTATTGGCAGAGCAGTGCATAGAAGCGATACCCTGCAGGGGCAGGTAGTAGTTCATCATCGAGAACATACCCTTCTTCATCTCACCGCCGTACCAGGTGTTGATGATGACCTGCTCGCGGCTGGTGGTGTTGAAGGCTACGCAGGTCTCTGAGTTCAGACCCAGCTCCTTGTAGTTCTCCACCTTAGCCTTAGAAGCGTTATAAATCACGAAGTTAGGCTCGAACTTCTCCAGCTCCTCAGCGGTGGGCTGGATGAACATGTTCTTCACAAAGTGAGCCTGCCAGGCCACCTCCACGATGAAGCGGACGCACAGACGGGTAGCCTCGTTGGCACCACAGAAAGCATCGACGACATAGAGGTCCTTGTTGCAGAGCTCCTTAACGGCAATCTCCTTCACGGTCTTCCAAACCTCCTCGGTCATGGGGTGGTTGTCGTTCTTGTACTCCTCAGAAGTCCACCATACCTTGTCCTCGCTCTGTGCATCCTTCACGATGTACTTGTCCTTAGGCGAGCGGCCGGTGTAGATACCAGTCATCACGTTGACGGCGTTGAGCTCGGTGTTCTGACCCTTGTCGAAACCCTCGAGACCTGCCTTTGTCTCCTCAGCGAAGAGGAACTCATACGACGGATTGTGAGCAATCACGGTTGAACCGGTAATGCCATACTGTGTCAAATCTAACTTTGCCATAATTTCTTTGATATTTTAATTGTGAGTTATCTCTTACCTTATTTTTTTTCGGGTGCAAAGGTACGAAGAATTTATGAATAAGCGAATCGGATTTAATAATAATTGTCTTTCTCACCCTCATTTTTTGTGTTAAACTATATAAAAAGGTGGAACGCCGCCGCCCTTTTGCCACTTCTACATAACAATTGCAGGCGGAAAAATGACGGGAAAAGTTTGCTGCTTTCGGAATAATTATGTACTTTTGCCACATCATTAACTAAAACCCTAAAACAATGGAAGTCATTAACCTATCTGAACAGGCATCGGTCGTCAACCAGTATATGGCCGAGCTCCGCGACAAGAAATACCAGCAGAACCGTCTGCTGTTCCGCAACAATGTGAAGCGCATTGGTCAGATGATGGCCTTTGAACTGTCGAAGACGCTGGAATACAAGGTGAAGACGGTGACCACCCCCTTGGCAACCGTTGAGGTTCCCGTGCCTCATGACGATCTGGTGATAGCCACCGTGCTGCGCGCCGGACTGCCCTTCCATGAGGGATTCCTCTCCGTGTTCGACCATGCCGAGAACGCCTTTGTCTCGGCCTATCGTATGTACACCAACCGTGAGCACACCGAGGTGGGCGTACACACCGAGTACATGGCATCGCCTTCTGTGAAGAACAAGACGCTGGTGATTGTCGACCCCATGCTGGCTACAGGCGGCTCTATGGCTGCCAGCATCGAGGCGCTGATGAAGACCGGCAAGCCGCGGAAGATTCATGTCTGCTGTGTCATTGCCACCCCCGAGGGCATCGAGGTAGTCAAAGAAGCGCTACCCGAAGGTAGCGCTATCTGGTGTGCAGCCATCGACCCAGGCATGAATGCCCAGAAGTATATTGTCCCCGGCTTCGGCGACTGCGGCGACCTGTGCTACGGTGAGAAACTATAAGTCTGCAGGGAAAAAAAATTAACGACAACTTAGACAACTCAAACAACTTTATTATTCTCGAATGACAGTCTGGAATACTAGTAAACATGTTGTCTGAGTTGTCCAAGTTGTCGTCAATAATTATATCACGTGCAGCGTGCCCATGAGATAGACCAGGCCGAAGCCCAGCACCATGGAGATGACACCCATCAGGATGCCCATCTTCGCCATGTCCTTCTGCTGTACGAAGCCGGTGGCGAAGGCCAGGGCGTTCGGCGGTGTGGAGATGGGCAGGATCATGGCCGACGAGGCTGCGATGGCCACACCAATCAGTACGGTGGGGGTGCCGCCGATGGGTGCCAGCTTGTCGCCCATAGCACCGCAGACGATAGCCAGGATGGGCATGAGCAGGGCTGCCGTGGCTGAGTTCGAGATGAAGTTCGACAGCACGTAGCAGATGGCACCGCCGAGCAGGAGGATGAGCAGGGGCGAGAACTCGCCGAAGGGGATGCTCTCCACGGCGTTGGCCGCCAGTCCCGAGGCGTTCAGGCCGTAGCCTAAGGCGAAGCCGCCGGCCACCATCCAGATGACGCTCCAGTTGATCTGCTCCAGGTCGCGCTTGGTGATGACCCCCGTCAGGGCGAACACCATGAACGGTATCATGGCCACGGTGTAGCTGTTGATGCCCGTCACGCGGTCGAGCAGCCACAGGGCCACGGTGACGAAGAAGGTGACGATGACCACGTTGGCATGGAAGCCGTGCTTCATGCCGCCGTCGATCTTCAGCTCGATGGTCTTCTGAGTGAAGGGGAAGGTGCTCAGCAGGATGCGCCAGCTGATGAACAACAACAACAGCACCAGCGGGAACATGAACATCATCCATTGGCCGAAGCCCAGACCGAGGTTCAGCCCCTCAGGGTCGTTCAGGTATTTCAGGGCGATGGTGTTCGGCGGTGTGCCGATAGGCGTGCCCATGCCACCGAGGTTGGCAGCCACGGGGATGCTCATAGCCAGGGCTATGCGGCCCTTGCCCTCAGGGGGTAGCTGGCGGAACACCGGTGTGAGGAACGTCAGCATCATGGCAGCCGTGGCCGTATTGGAGACGAACATCGAGAAGAGGCCTGTGATGAGCAGGAAGCCCAACAGCACCATCTCGCTCTTTGTGCCAAACGGCTTGAGCAGCACCTTGGCCAATTGGGCATCCAATCCTGTCTTCGTGGCGGCGATGGCCAGCACGAAGCCACCGATAAACAGCATGATGACTGGATCGGCGAACGTTGCCATGACCCCTTTGTAGCTAAGCAGCTTGCCTACTTCTTCCTCGTTCACCATCGGCAGGATGCCACTGTCGGTACAGAAGAGCAGCATCAGTACGATGATGGCAACGCTGGTGGCCCACGACGAGACAATCTCGAGAATCCACATCAATGTGGCGAAGGCGAAGATAGCGATGATACGCTGCTGGATGACGGTGAGGTTCTGGATGCCATACCACTCTGATGGCATGTTCCAGAGCAGCAGTGTCACTAAGGCGACTAACAGGATTTTCAGGGCACGCGTGGTGCCGTCGGCAGGTTGGTACTTTCGCTGGTGGCGCATCTTGTGGTAGGCGTCAACCAGATGGAATCCTTCGTAAATATGAAACATTTTTTCTAGGTTTTTGTTTATGATTCTGGGAAAACGGCTGCAAAGGTACTAAAAAATAAATAAATATGCGCCGTTTTCCCAGAAAAATAAACTATTTGACACTAACTACACCTTCCATAGAACCGTTTTGCAAGTGACTTGATTCCAAGTAAATACCAATCGCCATTAGCATTTCTTAACTTGCCATCTTGTGCTTTTGGTTCAGTTTTTCAAGTGCTCTCTCCAGTCTCAGTATC